>Ga0209443_1000022_pt1 | contig 92821 bp, 81 predicted proteins | sample LauGreBMM110DCMD_2_FD_187571 | JGI IMG/M metagenome (GOLD analysis project Ga0209443, IMG submission 187571) | Freshwater lake microbial communities from Lake Michigan, USA - Su13.BD.MM110.DCMD (SPAdes) (version 2) | ecosystem: Environmental > Aquatic > Freshwater > Lake | place: Lake Michigan... | reverse complement strand
CTAAATAAAAGTGGAACACTTAAGTCCGTCAGTAATGAAGCACCATTAGGTCCTGAACTAACAACTTCGGTCATTGCAGAGTAAACCCCAACAGGAGTTCCATTATAATCCACAACGGATAAATCTCCTGCTACGTTTTCGGGTGATACGATTATTTTATAGTAATCTGACATTATAGTGGTGGGTTTACATATTCATACCATTTTATGGGTAAATTAGTCCCTAATCTTTGACCATACGTATTCAAAACTTGGTATGTTTGAGTTGGGTAATCCAACTTAACTGTGTAATAAAAATATTGTGTACTGTCGAAAGCGTATTTGTTTGTATTCATTAACGCTTGTGGTCCATTTGTATCATCCAAAGAATTACTTCCTCCACCTGTCATCATTCTGGTGAATTGTCCTGTCTTGGCGTTATAAAACTTGGCACTCATGTAAAAGGTGTTAATGTCTAAAAACGTTCTTTTCTTTAACCAATAAAGAAAGAACCCTTCTTTGTCCCCAACATAATCCAATATAAACTCAGGTTTTTTAATCGACACCAATGTTCTTTGCATCTGAGCATCCATTTTCAAACCTTGTTGTGTTGGTAAGATAACTGTTAGATAGTTTACTTGTTTCTTTTCATCAGGAGTATCGTAGAAATCCAACTTGAAGAATGAGTTTGAAAAGTTATTCTCATAGTAATAAACCTCTTGGGGTGTAAAACCTTCACTCAAATAATTTACTCTCCAATTATTAATATCGTTTAAGGAACCTCCAGAATAAAAATAAAATTCGTAGTTAATCTCTGTATTATTTGTTGTCCCCGTTGCAGGTGCATGTGCAAATCTTGAAATCTCAAAGTCTCTTCCAACACCAATAACTTCAGTTATAATGTTTTTTTCATACTCCTCAATTGCAAGGTCTAACCCCAAGTAGTCCCATTTAAGTTCTACAGGAATGTTGACTTGTTTGTTGTCAAAACCGTCTTGTCTAATTACAAATTTATTCACACTCATCTATTAATGGTTTGAATGAGAAGCTAGGTTGAACCTCATTATAGTTTATTCCTTCAGGTATTAATCTAAATACAACGTTCTCAAATGGATAATGAGCCGTGTTAATAAACGGGTATTCAACCCCTCTACCAAGGTTATCCACAAAACCATAAGTATATAAGTCTCTCCATCTAAACTGTTCATCCGACGAAGAATAGAAAGACCAACTTGGAGCTTGGTCTAAAAATCCAACACCCGCAGTTTCAATGTAGTCAGAAAAGACTCTCAATGTCATTGGGTTATGTGGTTTGTAATAATATCCTGGCGAATTTGTACTTGGAGTTGCTGTGGTTGCAAATACAGCTTGATTAAATTTCATTTTATGATAGTAAGGTGATACGACCCTTTCTATTTGTTCATAATCATTCCATTCACAAAAATCACCGTCCATCACATCATCTTTTTGTAAATCCAAGTTGTAGTAGAATGTTTTTGTCTGACCATTTGTTAGGGTATACCCTGAAACAGGAATACTTGTGTTAGAATTTTGATTATTAGTTCTCCACCATGGATTAACAATTTTAGATAGATTGAATCCCCACCCTTGTTTCAACCCAATCCCATCGGATGGCGGGTTAAAGTATCCTGAATATCCTTTATTAACAATAGTTAGACTAAGTTCCGTCAAAGGTCTCATTTGGTTATCTTTGTATCCATTCAAATCTATGTCATAGTTTGATGTAAAATTATAGGCATTACTACTAGACTTTTGTGATACTCTTGTGACATTGTTTGGAGTAATTGAACTGTATTCTAACTTACTTTCTTCTTTGAATACATTTTTTTCAAACCCTACTTTTGTTACCGCTAAGTCAGTTAAGTTAGTTAGAACTTTATATTGTTTAACATAATACTTTGACCTTGTTTCGGTTAAGTTGTCAGGATTAATTACTCTCTTGAATGTACCAGTTACTCCGTTATTAAACGTTGTACCAGTATACCCAATATTTAAAACATTAAAAATATTTTTATCACTATCGAATAATCCATTACCTACAGAATACACTTGGAATATATTTGAATTCCTATAAGTTAATGATAACTCAACATATTCGTTTGGTGTTAGTCCGTGTGGTGCGACGCAAGTAAAAGAAATCAAACCATTACCATTTTGACTTGTATTACTAATTGTAAATGCAATACCATCACCAGCTTTCCAACTAATGTCATTTGAATTACTTGAATAATATTGTAATTGTTTGTCGTAATTGTTATCAAATGGATAAGTTAAATAATACATCCAATTATATGTGTAAGCACTTTTTGATTTGTATGGAAAATGTTGGTCTGACACATCAGGTCTAAAGAAATCAAATTCATAGAACTGTGGGAACCCTCTCCAAACACCACTTTGTTTTGAAGTGTCGGGTGAACTATAATATAAATTATACTGAAATGGTAAGTATCCTGTGGTTCCTGTGTATGTGTTGTCGTATAAGTAAGTTACTTTAAACGTAGGTCTAAAGACCGTACAAGCTTGTCTCTCGTCATCGTAGACTTGAGCCAAACTTATCGTCGAACTTCTATCATATTCTGTAATTTGTTGACTCTGTTCTTCAAGAGTTACCGAGACTTCCTCATTAACTGATGGAGCACCTTTGTACCTTAAACTACTTGGAACTATTGTGTACTTATTCATCTAATGAGTATTTTGTTTTAAACCTATCTAATGCAGATTCTCCTTTAACCACTCCGAAATAAAATTGATATGGTGCTCCCACTAAAAATCTACTTTTATTTTGTGGTGTCGATATGTATCTACCTCCCACTGTTGGGTAACTTGCTACATTCCCATCTACACTATATATGTACCCTCTCGCAGTTAAATCATTAGCCACAGTAGTACCATTTAAGTAATATTTGGTACTTGTTCCTGTTCTATCTAAAGATTGGTAATTATTTTGAGTAATGTCCGCAGTATTTGTTGCCCATGTGTTGTCTTCATTTCCAAATATTAAAGAATTTGACGCCAATGTCCATTGGTAGAACGGAACTAGTTGCGATTTAATTCCATATGGATATGGATAGTATCCCACATTGTTAGCTCCTCTAAAATCTATTCTTCCTGGCGTTAAATAATCTTTAGTTTGAAGGTCTTGTGTTGTTGATGAAAACCAAACTGCCATAGTAGGGAATTGAGGTGTTCCCAATATTGTTGTTGGATTAATTCTGCCAGGGAAAATTTCATAAAATTCAGGTGAAAAATTAATATTTCCTATTTCAGAATTTATCGACAATAATTGAGCTAAATCACCGTCAATTCTTTTTTGGTCTCTAGAAAATAATTTGTCAAGACCATTATCGCCAGCAGCTAAAACTGAACCTAAAAAAGTTGCAGAAGTAATTCGAGAAATAACAAATAAATTAACTAAATCTGAGGTGTCCCCATAACTAGTTGGATTGATATTTGGTAATATGTATCCTTTAGTTGACGGGTCAAAGGTAATTTCAGAATAAAAATAATCTTTCATTCCTAAATTAATTATCGTTGTTGGGTATAATAAATTTAAGGCGTTTACGCTACCTGTATCACTCGCTCTTTTACCTATAAATTTATTTGTCGAATCTTTCCAAGGACTACTTCTATAATAAAAATTATTACTATCCATGTTAAAATACACTATATCACTAGGGAATCTAGGGTACTCTGGTTTATTTTTATTATTATAGTATGTGGTAACTTGTATTGGAAATGCATATAATGAACCATTAATCCAATTATTCATAAACGATTGGGATAATATTCCTCGACATAATCCGTAAAAGAACCTAAATCTATAACCCCACTCAGGAAATGTATTAAAAGTGTCTTTTACTAAATCTGTTAATGGTCTTCTTAAAAACATATAACACCCTGATTCAACAGCATCAATAGTTGTACAGTTTTGATTAATACTAAAATCATCACCAAAACCTTGGTAACAACCTAATCCAACCATTGCCTCACAATCAAAACTTTCTAAAACTTTAATAGAGTTTGGTAATCCTGTTAAATCTGCGGTTACAGTTTGAGCACCTGTTTGAAATGCTACAGACGAAATATCTTCCGAATCTGTATTTATTAAATAAACTCCAAAATTAAGGTTTTGTTGTAATAATGAAGGATTTAATGTCCAAGAACCTCCATCTAAGATATCTGATGATGGTAACCTATCAGTCCTTAAAACATTTTGTTGAGCATCGTTAATTAACATTGGTGGAGTACTACCAAAGAAAGTCTTGGTCGTGTAGTAATAATCAAAAGATGGTACATAAACTGTTGCGGGAAATCCAAAACCTGAATTAACCTTCATAACTGCTCCACCTGATAAGTCTTCACTGTTATCATATTTAATACTAGACGCATTTATATTATAAAATCCATTTGTTGATATTGATAATACTTTAACTCCTTGCAGTGTCGCACCTACAGGTAATGGACTCGTATTAGCATCTAATGAACTATAGTATGCGGTATTTGTTGTTGTAAATCCTGTAAATGATTGTCCAGGAACAGATGATGTTGTGGTTCCAGGTTTAAAGAAATAAGATTGATAGAACATCTCATTTTGATTATATCCCTGTACTGATATACTACTATTTTCTAATTTCTGTATTGGTATGTTAACTCTTGTGGATGCAGTTACCGTCCAATTTGGGTCAAACTCAGTTGTTCCGAATAAATTACCTAACGAATATTCATTAACGTATTTTGGTGAATATGGGTCAACCCCTCTTTGTAAAACTAAAATGTATTGGTCACCCGCACCTTCAAAATATTGGTAAGCGTTAAAGTTAATTGAGACCCCATCAACTATCCATCGGTTGTTAGGGAACCCAAGATATCTCCATGGAGTCGATGTACTAACAGTATTAAGAACATTACCAAAAGATTGTGTTGTACCTGTGTTCCATATTTGAGATGCTTGAGATACCGTAATAGCAGTGATAACTTGGTAGTATTCAACGTCAGCAGGGAATTTATAATTAGTCTCTGTAGAACCATATGGTAGATTATATCTAACTGGTGTTACTATATTTGACACTTGTGTTGTTGCATAAGATACATCTATAGTGGTTGCAGCACTACTACTATAACTTTCACCACTAATACCTGTTATAGTGCCTCCTGTTGTTGTCGCACTATAAAGATAATTTGTATCGGTAGTTCCAGTTAAATTAATAAAAGTTAAGAGGTCTCCTGCGGCAAATTGTTCTTGTGATAATACCGTTATAGTATTATCATAATGATGTTTACCAATATTAGAGTCTTTAGCAAAAGTTACCTTAATTTTATTTATATTTGAAAAATAACTTTCTCTTAAATTAAAGACATTAATTCTTTCACCAATAGGTAAATCACTAGAGGTGACATATCTAGTTTCTCCGTTTGATATAGATAATTCTTGTGAAAAAGGTAATTTATATCTTCCAGGGTTTGAAAGATTAGAGGTTAACGCTAAACCCGCAAATGATTCACTAAACAGAGTTGACCAAGTTTCTTGGTTTTCTGTGTCCCCTGAAAAATATGTTGACGACAAACCGTCGTAATAATATTGTGGAGATGAAACATAAGTCAAAACTCCAGACCCAATAACTCCTGGAGCTGGCACAGTCGTCTGATTATTTGGTTTTACATCATTAGTTTGTTTACAATCACAGGCCTGACAATCAGGATAAGTAATCATTGGCAATCTTATTGTGAAGTCCCTTTTACTACAATATTTTCTCCATCCTTTAAATGGGTACCAATTAATTGGTCGTCCAATACCAATTCTTGAAATCCAACATAAAAATTCTAAAACTAAATTATATAACCACAATAAAATATGCGCAATTATAAGTATTATCATACCTATAGGTTGTAGTACTGTAAAAATTATTGCAAATAAGAAATATAATAAATCAAAATTTCTAAACCCGTCATTAACAGGAAATTTATTTACACTATCCTCACAATCTTGGCTATCAATTTCTTTAATACCAATAAACCTACCTGGTGCTGACCCAATAAAATTTCTACCACTTTTATATTGGTCAATTAAAGAAGATACGGTATAAACTTTATTAAACTGAAATTCATAGAACGTGTCTTCGCAATCAATAATTTCATTAAGTCTGTTAATCTTATTTTGTGATACAAAACCATTTGTATACCCACTCCAAGCCAATCCAAAATAATACGAACTTTGTTGTTGATTATATAATTTTTTACCTGGACTATTATCGGGGAAATTACGGTATATAGAAGGGTCTGTTATATCATTCTCCCATCCATATTCTTTAACGTTAGGAACTAAATAATATGCCCTCCTTGTCTCTAAAGTTAAATCATTTGGCTGTGTCCACTTAACTTTGAAACGATATTTTGCCTTTGTTGGAATTCCTACTGTTGGGTCGTTTGACAATACTTTCTCCCCAAATTCATTAGTTACAAAATAATCTAAGTTCATAGGTAATTCTATTAACCACGTACCTGAACCGTCAATAACATTTCCTGATTGTTCTAATTCGTATTGTTCTAAAACAGGGTTACCATCACTATCTTGTCGTATTGTTTGTCTCAAGGCTAATATTTGACCAGGAGATGTTGTTAGTCCACACAAATTACCCATGTTATCTTTCGGAAATCCGTTGAACTTAACTCTTAAATTATCAGGAGAAGAGAATATAGACCCCATGAATACTGATGTTGGTTGTATATCAACATTTGCATCATCTCTTAAGTCAAAGTCTAATCTGTTTACCGCAATCTGACAAACTGTTGGGTCTCCCCACAACGGAGATACGTCAATGAATTTGGTTAAGTTAATAATTTGAGGTAAAGAAGTTAAATCGGTTGATGTTCTAAATTTACTTCCCGCAACTTGAGCCTCACTTGCAAGACCCATTCTAATTAAATCTTGAGGTGTTAATGAAAACTCTCCGATGTCAGATAAATCAACATCCATGACAATAGTTTGTTCCCCTAATGGAACTCCCATTATCATGTAATCACCACTCTCGTTTGTTTTGGCTGTGTATCTGTAGTATTCGTCAAAAATTTCAACTGCAGTAGAACCCGTAAGAGCGTCAGACCTTGTAGGTAGAGTTCCTGTTGCAGCGTGTTTTGAATAAGATTTTTCGTAAGGTAAAAGGTTATATCGATACCCGTCTTCATTTTTATCTTTTGGAGACTTGTATGGGTAGATACTTGAAATTAATGGGTTTGATTCGTCAACTGCGGTAACAGGTATAAATACAGAAACTCTGGCATTTGGTATACCTAATCCGTTATTGGCGGTTACCCTACCAACAAGAACACCATAGTCAGAACAACTTCTTGTGTAGACATCTGACTGTTGTATCTTTAATGATAAAATTTCTAAAAACTCAAACTCTTGGTCTAATTGGACGTTGATTGTCTTATTGATTCCGAGTTCGGTTCTAATCCTATATGATTGACCCATGTAATACCTTTAATTTATAAATAGTTTATGTGTTATTTTTAAAGTATGAACACACTCTTTTTAAATTATAAACTAAACGATTCGAGAATAAACCTATTAAGAGAAGGTAACTGATTGGAAGTTTTTAACTGAAACTCTAATGTCTTTGTTTGGATAACGAATTTGATATACTTGTGAAGGTTGAGCAAATACCGTATCATCCACAGGAGCAATTTCTTTAGTCTCAGGGTCTGAGTATTCCATTGAAGTTTCTGCTGAAGAATATTGTCCTCCAACATTGTTGTATACATTAAGTCCCGCAACAGTTAATACCCCGTTTTGGTTTTGTACAATACTTCTTAATTCAGAAAGATATACGTTTTGACCCAATTCTCTTACTTGAGGATTAAAGTACGCTGAAATCTTATCAACAACATCGGCAATAATTTGTCCTGAATTTTGAGCAGAATCTAATACAATCTGAACATCAACACTAAGGTCAATAACCTCAGCAGTTAAGATTGAAATGTAGTCATTCATCATTCTATAATTTGACAGATATGTTGCAACGTTTTGTCTTAAAGTGTCAGATACAATATTGGTTAACTTACCTGAAGTATCGTAAGATAGTAATTGAATTAATATCTTGTTATTGTTTTCGGTGATTGAAACCTTTGCAGGTGCCCCAAATTCCGCTGGCATGTTTCTAATAAGAGCTTCGTAATCTTGAACAGTAACCGCTCTTTTCTGAGCCGAGAAGTTAAACGATACGTAGTTTCTAATTTCTTCTAAAGATGGAAGACCTGCTCCACCAATAGCTGCAGTTACGTTAGTACATCTTAATGAATTAACAACTGAAGAGTTTGTTAATTCTGAAGGACCATTCACATAGAATGATACAGTACCAATCTGATTAATTACGTTGGTACCTAAGTTTGTTGCTAAACCACCACCCACTCTGTACTGAATAAATAATGTTGAGTTTGGAACTAACGCAGAACCTAACGAGAAGTTGTTTGAATATCTTTGTAAGTCTAATGTGGTACCTAATGTTGTGAATTGGTCTAACGCGTCTTGTGCTGTGTTTGTACCACCACCAAATGTCATTTTCTTAAATCCTTCAGGAGTGTACTCACTAATGAATCTATTTTGAGTTTGAATGTATCTACCAACTTTAATACCTGGCTGGTCTGAAACTTTTGTTGGGTCTTCAACAAATACTCTATCTTCAGCTAATGCATCTACCTCGTACCATTTGTTTGATACTCCTAAAAATTCTGCGGCTGTAGGAATGTTTGTGTATTCTGTTCCACTCTTAAGTAAAACACTTGTAATACCTAAAACGTTCTTTTCAGGTAAGAATAGTTCAAAGAATGGTCTAACATCGTTTGGACTAATAACCCTTTTGAATACTTTAGTAATACCATTAACAACTAATTCTCTTTTAGTTATAGTATAATTAATTAATACGTTATTGGCATTGAAGTTAGGTATTTTTAACCTATTTGGGAATCCTTGAGCGTTGTAAGGTGAAGTAAAATCAATATCATAAATGTTTTCAAATACAATACCCGCGCCAGTTACTTGTGAACCTCTTGTTAATGTTCCCAAATATCTTTCATCCTCTTTATCACCAAACGCTGGTACTGTGATTGAGAAATCTACAAGGGCAACTGAAGGTCTTTGACCTGGCAATTTTAAACCATAGGTTCTTGCAATGTTGTAAATTGAAGACCTTTGTTGTGCGTATTGAAGAACAGTTTCTTGAATACTTCTATCGATATGATAGTGTAAGTTATCGGCAACCGCAGCATTTAAATCAATAAACACAGAGAATACCGATGCATCGTTAAAATCCTGTATAAGTTCAGGATAATATGTTTTTACATAGTTTAGTAATTCAGTTCTTATTCCCTGATAGTCTCTGGTTGTATATGATATTTTACGATTTGCCATCTATATTAAATATTGATAATTACAAAATCACTCTGAGCAAATGTATTCGCCTCTACTGAGTAATCGATTTTAATTTTTGCGGTATATTCTGATGTCCCTTTTCCTGGAAATCTATAAATTGGTGACTCACTACTACCAACAATGTTTTGACCTTCTGCAATGTCAATTTCTTCCATTGGGTCAGCAGGCGTAATTGAAATGTTATTCAATAATAAATTTGGCATGTAGTTTCCAACCGCTTCTCGAATATCCGATTCAATTGCGTCAAACGTAAGTCCATCAAAAGGTTCAAATAAAAACTCATATAACCTTGTACCAAAATCAGGTAAATAATAACGTGTGCCCTTTCTTGTTAATAACAAGTGAATCAAATCGGCCTTAATCTCTTGAGCTTCAAACTCAGTTAATTGCAAATAATCACCTCTTCTAGAATCTCTAAAAGGAAAATTAAGACCATATGTAGTTCCGTCTGCCATAACTATAAATATAATACCCTGGTTTTTCCTTATAAATAGATTAAAATAAATAATCCCGATGTTGGTCGGGATTATTTAATGTATTAAGATGAACAACCGAAACACTCGATTTCGATTCCTTCAGGTTTTGGTGGTAGGTTCATATCACTATAATCTACTTTAGGAATTTCAACCGTAGGTTTTGATTTCTGTATTTTTGATACATCAACCGCTAAGTGTTTAGCTCCTGTTGAAATTGCCTTGGTTCTAACATAGTAACATAAAGTCTTTAATCCTTTCTCCCATGAGTGGAAGTGTGATGAAGTAATTTTAGACAATGTTGGATTACTCATATAAATGTTCATTGATTGTGATTGGTCAATAAACGGAGCTCTGTCCGCCGCCATGTCAATCAATTCTCTTTGAGAGATTTCCCAAATTGTTTTATATTTTGGAATCAAGTGTTCAATTCTCTTAACTTTTTTATTGTAGTTTCTGTCTTCAGGGTCAAGGTATTGGTTAAAGTTAATGTTTTGAATAGAACCCTCATTCATGATAATTTCGTTTTTCAAGTCTTCACACCATACTCCAATTTTCTCAAAGTCATTAATTAAGTACTTGTTTACAATCATGATTTCACCACCAACAACTCTTCTGTTAAATAACGCAGAGTGAGCTGGTTCTGTCATTTCAAATGAACCTGTGATTTTAGCTGAAGATGCAACTGGCATCTGAGCTGTGAATAAAGAGTTACACACTCCGTATTCTTTAACTTCTGTTTTTAAGGTATCCCAATCTAAAAATAATTCAGATTCGTTTAACCCCCACATATCAAATTGGAATACACCTTTTGACATTGGTGACCCTTTGAAAAATTTATATGGTTTTCTAATGCCTCTTTTACATAAGTCATTACTTTCAGTGATAGCTGCGAAGTAGATTGCCTCAAATATGTTTTTATTTAAAACTTTAGCCTCTTCAGATGTGAAGATGTAATCCATTAAATAGAATACGTCCGCCAACCCTTGAGTTCCAATAGCAATCGCTCTTTGTTCAAGTCCACCTTTTAATCCTTTTTCTGTTGAATAGTTATTCTTATCGATTACGTTGTTCAACGCTCTTACCGCTTTTCTAACTTCTTCAATCAATAACTTATAATCAAACTTACCATCAACAATAAAGTTTTTCAATACGATAGATGATAACGTACAGATTGCAGTTGTCTCTTCATCAGTGTATTGGTAAATCTCATTACATAAGTTTGATTGTTTAATCACACCAATGTTTTGATGATTAGTTTTCTTATTAGCACTATCCTTAGCACATAAATAAGGAACTCCTGTTTCAACTTGAGATTCAATAATTTTATTCCAAATCTCTTGAGCTTTAACTTTTCTACCGATACCTGCGTCAATCGCCTTTTGATAGTTTTCTTCGTATTCGTCACCATAACATTCTTGTAATGGTTTGATACCAGCTTTAATAATTTCGTTAGGACAGAATAAGTACCAATCTTCATTGTTCTTAACCGCTCTCATGAAGTTATCAGGAATCCATAAAGCAGTAAATAAATCTCTCGCTCTTAATTCCTCAGCACCTGTGTTCTTTTTAATTTCTAATAAGTCCATGATATCTCTGTGCCATGGTTCTAAATAGATGGCAGCACTTCCAGGTCTTCTTCCTTGTTGGTTAAAGAATCTTAATGACTCATTAACAATTTTTAAGTATTTCAACAATCCACCCGCAAATCCACCTGATGATTTAATTCTACTTTCTTTACTACGAATGTTAGACATTGATAGTCCAATTCCCGCAGCGTCTGAAGAATAAGTTGAGATGTCATTCAAGGTTTTCAATAGACCTTCTCTCGAGTCAGAGTTGTTGTAATGTAACACACAAGACGCTAATTGAGGTACTCTTGTACCCGCATTAATCATAATAGGTGTTGCCTTTGATATACGTTGGTTTGATAATGAGTTGTAATACTCTATCGCCTCTTCATACGTGTTAGTTACCCATAGAGCAACTCTCATATACATGTGTTGAGGTCTTTCAATAACTTTACCTTCAGGTGTCTTTAATAAGTACATTTCTTGTAATGACCTCCAAGCGAAATAATCAAAGTTATAATCATTTTCATGATTAATAACCTCATCAATTTTACTCGGACCGTATTTTTCAATAATTGACATTAGTTCGTCATGTACAATACCATCAACGTGTAACGTATGCATTGTATTTGAGAAACTTGGGTCAGTTTCTTTGTGATAAGAAGAAATTGCAACTGAAGATGCCAGTCTTGAATAATCGTGGTGACTACCTGTGTAAGCAGCCGCAATTTCATATACAAGTTTATCTAACTCTTTAGTTGTAATAGTACCTTCAGTTGGTACGGAAGTAATAACTTTGATAAATATTTCATCAGAGTTCACATTCAAACCTTTAGCTGCTCTTTTAATTCTGCTATAAATTTTTTGTGGATTAAAAGACGCGTCTTCCCCGCCCCTTTTTTTTATTTTAAGTGACATCATAATTTTAAAAATAGTAAATTAGAAATCAGAATCAAATGATAATGTTTCGTTTAGTTTTGCTTTTTGGTACTCCATTGTTCTTGACTCAAAGAAGTTACCCTTTGTTTCAACAGCAATTTGTTCCATAAACTTAAATGGTTGTTCAACGTTAAACTCTTTTTTACAACCAAATTTAACTAATAACCCATCGGTTACGAATTCAAGATATTGTTTCATTAAGTTTGAATTCATTCCGATAAGTGAAACAGGTAAAGATTCTGTGATGAACTCTTTTTCAATTTCAAGTGCAGATAATAAGATTTCTTTAATTCTCTTCTCTGATGGTTTGTTCTCTAAGTGATTGTTAACTAAGTGAATAGCAAAATCACAGTGTAGGTTTTCATCTTTAAAAATTAAAGTATTGGCATTACATAACCCTTGTAGTATTCCTCTTGATTTCAACCAAAAGATTGAACAGAATGAACCTGAGAAGAAGATACCTTCAACTGCCGCGAATGCAACTAATCTTTCTTGAAAAGATGCGTTTTCAATCCAATCAAGAGCCCACTTGGCTTTCTTTTGAACTGCAGGTAAGTTATCTAATGCAGTGAAGCATAGTTGTTTTTCTTTCTCGTCTGAGATATATGTGTCGATTAACAGAGAATACATTAAACTATGTATGTTTTCTGCCATCAATTGAAATCCGTAAAAGAATTTTGCCTCAGGATATTGTACTTCCTTTAAGAAATTCTCTGCAAGATTCTCGTTAACAATACCATCTGAAGCCGCGAAGAACGATAAGATGTTCTTAACGAAGTATTGTTCGTTTTCAGTAAGATTATTCCAATCTCTAATGTCATTACTTAAATCAACCTCTTCTGCCGTCCAAAACGCCGCTTGATGTTGTTTATAATATTCCCAAATGTCATCGTGTTGAATAGGAAAGATGACGAACCTATTAGGATTCTCTACTAAAATTTTTTCCATAATTGTTTTTTTTGTTTTGTATTAAGATTGTTGTTTTTGTTCTTCTTTTTGTTTTCGTTTCTCCATCAACTCTTTAACCCTATCTCTCTTTCTCTCCTCTTGTTGTTCTTCGAAACCTAAGAATGTTACTGAGCTCTCAGTATCTATTTCAAGTAGTTCGTTGTTAAATTTACAGTTCTCGAAAACTACCCCGTCCTTACCTAAACGTGACTTTGTAATCGCGATGGTTGCAAGGTTCATTTCTTTCTGTTGAAGTGTCTTAGCCACAGAGATGATTACGTGACCAACCTGAGCCTTTTTAATCGAGCCACCCATTTGGTCGGTCGTTACGACTTCAGATGAAATTGAGGACCTATTACCCTGTGTGGCGGTCCATCCAACTAAGTCTAGTTCATGGCACATTGCTTCGAACCCTCTCATCACAGAACCTTCAGCCTTCCACTCATCTTTACTTGTAGATTCAGGAAGAACACAGTCAATGTAGTCTAACATAACCAAATCAAGTTTGTTTCCATCAGCAATCATTTTTCTTACTTGATTTTTGATTTGATTCATAGTCATACTATCGGAAGCTAACTTCTTAAGAACCAACTTGTTTTGCATGGTCTCTTGAATTTCTGTAACCTTCGACATTACCTCATCCTTATTTTTCACTAAGTTATCAGGTTCGATACCTGTCCAAAGTGTGAAGTGTTTTCTTTGGATAATCTTTGGGTTATCCTCAAAAAATACTTGAAGAACATTGTACCCCAAGTTAAATGCTGTGTTCGCAATTTTGGTTAAGATAGTTGTCTTACCAACCCCTGTTGGAGCTAGGATAACACCAATCTCACCTTTGGCCAAACCACCCTTAAGTAGTCTATCAATTCCAGGGATTCCCATTGGAATTGGGTGACGATAATCCTCGTCTAATACGGTATCCAAGTTAGCGAAGATGTCCGTCTGTCCTTTGTCGATTTCACCGACTTGTAACGCGTTTCTCACCAATCCTTCGACCTTATCGTAAGATTCGAAATCACCTTCTGTAATGATTTTTTGAGCTTTGTCCATCGCCTTTTGAAGTTCTTGTTGTTTACAGAACTTTAAAGCTTTCTCCTGAACGAATACTGTACCTTCAAAAGGTGCCTCTTTTACTTGTTTCAAAGTATCTAAAACCACTTTTGCAACGATTTCCTGTGTAATTTCTGATTTAACAATTTGGTCAAGAGTTTCGAAATTAGGCGTTGATTCATACTTTACATAGTATTCTTTTATCATCTGTAAGATGATTTTAAAGTACTTGTTGTCAAAGTACGATGACTCAATCACGTCCATAATAGACGATGAGAAGTCTTTGTCAACTACTATTTGATTTAGTAATTGAATCTGAAATGTGTTACCTAAATAATCGAAATTTTTGTTCATATATTGTTTTAAAATTGTCCCCTGTATTATTAAATACTTACTTACTTAGGTCGAATTCCAAATATTCGTAAGTTAATTTGTTATTTGAAAAAATGTCAGTTAACTCGCGAAGTACCTCTTTTAAAAATGGTCGTACGTCGACTGTATAACGAACTTTTGGCGGATAAAATTTTCCATCAAAAACTCTATGACAAATTGTCGTGTCTCCAACTTTAACATAAATGTTAAAAACTTCAGGACCATCTGTGTAAGATGTGTTCATAATTGATGGGTCATGCGCAATTGCGTCTTTGTTGTCCATCATGTAAATTACTGTCTTCATTTTCAAGGCATATTGTAATTCATCTTTTAAACTTAGAATGAAGTCATACAACTCCGTTGAGTTTCTCGCCTTTGGGTTATACCCTCTAACGTTAAAGAATCTTTGAACTACAATGTTGTCATTCAATGTCAAAAGGAATTCCATTTTTGTGCTGTCTTGCTCTCTCATGCGATTTAATTTTTGTTTGTGTTTCTTTTTTCTTTTCTTGTTAATTTCATAAATGGTCGAAGGAAGTTTACCCAAGCTTCGTCATTCTTGGGTAGGTACTTAAAGAGACCATCTTCCATCATAAGTCTCATTAAGTTTTTGTATCCTCTATCTGTGGGGTCAATTGTGTCTGTCTGTATTTGTTCAACTAACTCTTTACCTTCATCGGTAATAAGTGGGTTTTCAAGGTCTACAATCTTCATGTTTGTATTATAGAACTCCTCACCAAGTATACCATTTTTTGTCTTACCAGTCAAAATATTCTCAAGAGCTTTTGGTTTTTTCTTTTGCTCGTTATTTCGTGCAATATCGAGTAATTTGTCGATAGTACAGGGCATTTCCTGCAAATCAGGGAAGAATTTTAATAAAGTTTTTTCCCCTAATCCTTCAATACCATCGATATTGTCGGACTTGTCTCCTGTGAAAACTTTGGTAATTAAAACGTTGTAATGTGGTATCTCAACCTTGTTGATTGTTATCATATCCCCATTCTTAAAATATTGTTTTGTGATTGGAGAATATATGGTAACTCTTTCAGATATGAGTTGAGTTAAGTCTTTATCTGCTGAGAAGATTATTACGTCTTCATCCGTTGCAACTTTACAGTAGTGAGCAATTAAGTCATCAGCCTCGTTGTTAATCATCTCAACTTGGCGTACGAATATCTCCTCGAGGTATTGTTTAACTCGAGATTTTTGTTGGAGGTATGACTCGTACTTATACTCGTTCATATCCTGCCTTCTATTCTCCTTATATTGGGGGTATATAGATTTCCTAATTGATGAGTTCGAATCACCATCCCAAAAGACCACAACCTTATCCAAGTTGTGCTCTTCTAGAAATCGTCTTAAGATGTTGATGAAATGATAGAGTCCTCCTAAGTGGTCTCCATTATTATACAACTCTTTAACTCCGTGAAATCCTATCTTAAACAGATTGTCTCCGTCTACTAATAATGTCTTAATCACTGGTGTGATTTAAAGGGTGAAACAATAATACTAATCTTCTTTTTCTTCTTTCAAATCGAAGTCACCATCAGTTCCGATGATGTCCTTCCAATAGTCCGCGTATTCTTTTTTGTATTTTTCCAATGAAGTTTTTTCTTCACTAGCTTCTTTACCTGCAATGAATCCGTGTGGTGTAACAATAATCTTTCCGTCGTCATAACCTAATCCATTGATGTGGTTCTTCATTACAGAAACTTTTGTTCTTGATGCGAACTTAATAGTTCTCTTATCTTTTGTTGCGGTAATTTTAGTTGTACCAGCACCTTTTTGGTTTCCGAATAAAAATACTAACGATGAGTTCAACCAAATGGCCTCACCACCTTTAGCTTTAATCTTTGGTTGTCCAAATGGATTGTCAGGTAATTCAACCCATGGTTGGTTAACAATAACCAATGTGTTTTCGTATTTAGAATCTGATTTACGAGACCCTGAAATTCTTTGGTTAATACCCATACCAATCTTGTCGGCTAACGTACTTGCGTTGTGTTGTTTACCACCCTTACCTTCGAATGTCATCTTACATGGTACAGAACCAACTGAGTCCCATAAGAATAACAAACTGTAGTCCAAGTTACCTTTCTCTTGTTCATCTAACAAGTTGTTGATGTAGTCAGTGATTTGTTCGATGTAGTTGAAGTTATTGTTGAAGATGTAAAAACCATCCCAATCTAACTCACCTGTTTCTTCATCAACTACTTCCTCACAATCAAACCCCATCAATTTGGCGTGTTCGAATGACCATTTTTGTTCTGTGATGATAAACACAGGAAGGATACCCTTCTTTTGAGCATCGACCGCAGTCTTTACAAGTGCAGTAGTCTTACCTGTATCTGAGTGACCAAGTAACATATTCAAATGTCCAACAGCAGGACCTGGTAAACCAACAGCATCCAAGAAATCAGGACCTAAGTCAAAAAACCTTTGAGGTTTATATTTCGCTGATGTTGAGAATTTGTCTTTGATAGACTTAAAATCGTTTTTCTTAATTGCCATTTTCTATTCTTTTAATGTTGGGTAACTTGTTTACTTTGTTTCTGTTATAAAAGGTACTGTCCTCTTCGTAAAGAGTTCCAATTTCTTCTTCATGGAAAGTTACGATTCTAATAACCGAAACACCATCCTCGTCTTCATCTTTTAACATACCAAATAAAACAGTATCACCAATCTGCTTACTTCTACCTGAGAAGTATCCTTTATCTTTTAGTTGACTCAAGATTTCATAGGACAATATTTTATTGTCTCTCAACTGTAAGTCAATTTCTTCTTTAAACGTCATGTGATAAAATTAAAGGGTGGGGAGTTCCCACCCTTGTTATAAATTAGAACGGTAAGTCTCCGTCTGGTTCGTCATTTGCTTGTGGGTCCGCAGCTACAGCTGGTTTACCACTCTTAGATGCTCCACCACCAAATGATTCGGTTTCAACTGTAGCGTTCTCATAAACATATCCACCCTTTTCAGTACTCCATTTTGGAGTCTCTCCACGAGCGATTGCTTCAAGGTAGTCAACAGGTTTTTTAGAATAAACATCTAGCCAACTTAACTCATCATTAACCCAAGCAGTAGCTTGTGCTGCGTCTGTGTGAACAGGAGCTGGGTCATCATACATAATCGTAGATACGGTTGTGTATTCTTTACCTGCAGGTGTTTTAGATTTTGCCAATTCGATAATTAAATCACGACCTTTTTCAGAGTCAGTGATATCACCTTTGTTTCTCCAAATTGGAATGATTTTATCTAAAATACCATCATTCTTGTAGTTGTGTTTGAATCTCCAAAATTTTGGTCCGTCTTCTTCCTTGTCTCTATCTATAACTTTTACGATATAGAACTTACGAGAACGGTATTGAGCGGCTAACTGTTTGTCAGACTCTTTACCTGTGGCAATCAACTCTTCGTAAACCTCGTTTAAAGGTGAACGCTCGTTGTCATTCTTTCCTGGGTCGTAGAATTTTTGCCATTGACCACCTACTTGGATTTCGTGGTACCATGCCTCTTTGAATGGTGAGGAACCATCTGTGGTAGGAAGGATTCTTACTCTTCTCTGACCTGACTTCTCTTTATCCCCAAGGATTAAAGCGAAATACTTTTTCATTCTTTCGTCTTGCGACATCTTGTTTTGGGCCCCGCCCGATGAACTTTGTGATTTTTCGTACTGTGCCAATACGGCGTCTAATGAACTCATGTTTTTAAAATTAAAATGATTAAATTGTTTTATAAAGATAGGTGAAAATATGATATAGTCAAATAAAAAAAGGTGTCTTTCGACACCTTTGTTATTATCTAAATGAAGTTTTGTAACTTTCTTTATCTTCCCCCCCTCCAGGTTGGAAAGAGTTCTTGATGTCGTTAACGTTGATGTCTTGTACCTCGTCGGAAGTTAAAACATAATCATTTTTTCCCGTCTTTTCCATCTCTTCTGACTTATCATCAAAAAACTGTGAAAGTTTTTGATTGAATGGGTATGAGTCGTATGTTCTTAACTCTAATTTTTCTTGTGGAGTTTTTTCTCTGTATTTCTCAATCTTATTCTCAAGAGTGTTTAACTTAGTCATAATGTTATCCATCTCACCAAGTCTTGACTGTAAGTCGTTTAATTGTGAAAATAGATTTTCAAAATACTCATCTTGTTTTGTTTGAATACTTTTTTGAGAGTCTACTAATTCAGTAATATCAAGTTCTTCAGAATCACCTTCTTTCGCACTTGCCTCTTCACTATTACCTTCGTCGTCAATTTTTTCTACGTCGGGGTCATTCTCAACATCTAATGGACCTGATACAGGTGCTCCAGGTGCTGGTGGTGGAATCGCCGCTGCGTCTGATGGTGGTGGTGGAGCTCCTGCTCCTGCATCACCTGGTAGTGGAGCTAACGCCCCTAAATCTTCTTCAGGTGTTGTTGGAATTTCCTCCGCCTGTTCTGTGATATATTTGTTGATACTTCTGTATCTGTCTATTTCACTTAATATTTTTTTATCTAAACTCATTTTTTATCCGTTTAATAATTGTTTTAATCCCTTATCGGTTTCAACCATAACTTGTCTGTTAACGTAAGTACTGTTGCCCTTTCTTTCGATAAGACCATCACGTTCTCTTACTGTATAACATTGGCCCGTTGCTAAGTCGCAAACTTCTTTTGTTCCGTCGTTATTATCTTTCTCAGAATAATTAATTTTTTTTCCAAGATAATTACTGATTGCTGTATTAATGTCCATAATATTCTTTCTATATAAATATGTTGTTATGTTATAAAGTGAAAGATGGACCCAATACGGTTGTCTCTACACCATTAACTTTGTATTTTAATTTAAGTCTAAATGTACCTATAGAATTAACAGTACATTTATATGTGTATTTAGTATCAGAACCTTCTGTGAATGTTGCAGATACAGTTGTGTTATTCATATCTACAACACTTTGACTCACTAAGTCTTGAGGGTTATATGTTAGAACATTGAATTGGAATGACTTCCATCCTCCTCCCGATTTAACTACATTATAGTATTGTGGTCCTGTTCCTTGTAAGTTAACTCCCTCACCTAAGAAAGTAATTGACTCAACTTTAGTTTCTGATACAATCACAGGGTCTCCAACCTTTTTAGTTGTTTGGAAGGCATTAAAATTATAACTTAACGAAACATCTTGTGGGTTAATTGTTTTATCCACAGGTCTGGCATATAAATTAATTTCAACATAAGCTTTAAGGTCTCTTTCACTATAAGAACTTAACCCTAAATCATCAATAATATCTTGTTTAGTGATAGAGAATTCTTGTTGGTCGGCACTTACGTATCCTGATAATCTACCACCACCACCATAAGATACCGATATAGTGTCTTCTATATAGGTATTATTTGGACCAGGTTTTAAACTAACTATTCTATCATTGTAACTTGGTACTGTATCAATTCTCCATGCCCCTGCTGCAGGATTAACTCGAACCGTTAATGTATCTGTACTACCATTTGATGTCTTAGTATTAACCGTTTCGATAAGTGTTATTGGTTTCTTATCTTGTGGGTTAGGGTTTGTTCCCGTTAAATTATTTGGACTTGGTGTTGATGATGACGTTTGTGTTACAGTTGTATCTATAGACCCTCCTGGTGTTAAACTAGCAACACCGTTCAATGCAGGGTTATAATTGAATAACGTAGACCCTGTAAATGAACCGTGGTCAGTTTTAACCTCAATTCTTCCATTAAGATTAACTTCACCTGTGAATACTTTAGGTACTATGAAACGTATCATACTATCACTAAACACAGTAACATCTTTCTTAGGTACCACAACACCCGCAATTTTAACCTCACTAGCCGTTGACAAGTTACTACCATTAACTTGTACAATAGTACCTGTATAACCCGCAGTTGGCGTAAATGATTTAAGTGCTGGTGGTGGACAAGTTAAGTCTAATGCCGATGTTCCACTTGTTCCTGATGTACCGCTAGTTCCTGAAGTTCCACTTGTTCCTGAAGTTCCACTTGTTCCTTTAATTTCAGTTACTTTAATAGTCGCTTTCAAGTCTTTTGAGTTATCAAGACTTGATAGTCCAACTTTAACCGCTGAATTTATTGCCTCATATAAAGTGTCTTTAGTTTGTTTGAATTCTGATGTGTGAGAATCATAATATTCTGAAGATATGTTAGAGTCTGGCCAATAACAAACATAGTATTTGGCTAAACCAATTTCCAATATTTGAGGTACTCTTTCTCTTAATCTATTTGACATAAATCTCACGTAGTTCCCAATAGTTGTGAAATGGACTATCGGTAAAGATTGTGATGATGAGGCGTTTGATTTAGATTTAACACAACTGTATCTTTTTTCCAAAGTAGAGTTAAGACCACCCCAATCTGTATTTAACGAAATTGTTGCCAAGTTATTATTCCAACTATTAAACGCCCCTAATCCACTGGTAGAACTTTTTTGGAAACTTCTCATATATGATAAACAATATATGATTATTTGTAGCTCTTTATTGTTAGGGATTTCAGTAAGTAATGCGTTAGCTAATTGTTGTGGTGTAAATTCTGTTAAAGTTGCCGCAACTCCATCTCCAAATCCTGCATCCGCAAAAGTTTTAAGTACATTACTTTTACATGCGTTTGGAGTATCAAGAGTATTGTCAGCCTTTTGAGGTAGTGTTGTACTTTTAACGGTGTTAGTTGTTCCTGAAACCGTAACACTATCTTTATTAACTTTAAGAAGTTCTTCTAATTTAGTTATAAGGTTTTGGTTAATACTCTGTAAGAAACTATCTATAGCAGGTAAATCAAATACCCCTTGTCTAACACCTGTAAATGTTGTTTGAAAGTTACCCGCTTGAATCGAATGTTGAACATCCTGAATCATATACGGTCCATTAAACATTGGTACGTGTCTAAGGTTGAAATACATTGTTGGCTGTATTAAAGCGTTACCTAATGACACAACTGAACATTTATAGCTTCTTTGTTTGTATAGGTTATATAAACTATTATTTTGTGTAGCGGTTTGTCTACCTGATGCTTGGTCAACCATATTCAACTGAGTGTTAATTGACTCAGATGTCGCAGTACCATTGTCTTGTGATACTGAGAATGAAAAGAAAACATTTTGACTTCTAATACCAAGGTCCACAGTAAATCCAACACACTTGTTAGAAACTGCCCAATCTTTTTTACCCTGTTGGTTTTCCAATAGAGGATTCTCAGACGCTCTTCTCATTTCAAATCCATCGTCTCTAAATTTGAAATTACCTTTTGGTAAGTCCAAGTATTGAGACGGTTTACCCGCATAAAAACAAACCATTTTAGGCCCTGATTTTCTATAATCAACATCTAAATAAGTCCCCCATAAACTGTCGGCAAAATCTAATGAACCTTCGGCCTTTGGTATTGTTGTACCATCAACATCTTGTACATTATAAAAATTAACATAGGCAGGTAAGTTCATCACATTAAAGTTATTCTTAATAAGAATACCACTAATGAACGTATAAACACTCATCGCTTGATTCAATGACTTTTCATTAAACATATTTTTTAAGTCAAAGATATCAATCAATATTGTGTCTCCGATGTTTCTTGACGCTCGGTCTAAGAACATTATATCTTCAAATAAAGTTTTGTTGGTATAGTCTCCACCCGAAATCCACTTATCGTTTAACGCTTTAAAGACCTCATAGTTCTCAACTTTACTTTGTTCTCCTGTTATTGAACTTTGAATTGTTTGTTGGGGTACTTGTTGTTGTGATGGGAGTGCTTTGTTTAACCCTGTTAAAACTCCGTTTAAGAAATTGTTTTGCAACTCAGTTTCAACTCCAAGGTATTGTGTTATTTGGTTCTTAAATTGTGAAATACTAATTGTTGGTAATTTAACCTTTTGTGTTGCATACATCTTAATGATTTGAGATAACAAAACAACATTCTGTTCGGTAAATTCTATATTGTTATCGACAAAGAAATCGGTAATGTATGAACCATTTGAACTATATACGACATTTGGTATTGTTGAGAATCCTACCTCAGTTTCTAAAGCTAACCACGCTTTTGGGTTTGCTAATTTAGATTGTGTTAACGTAACTCCTCCTCCTTTAGTTGGTAAACTACCTTTCACATATGGGTTAAAAGTTATTGGGTCTGTAACAACCGCGGGTCCATTAAAAGAAATATAAGAATCAAAAATTCTTCGATTATAGTTTGAAGGATTTCCGTATCTTAATAAAATATCATATTCCATAAAAGATTGAATCCCTGTTTGAAACCCTTGATATTGTTTATCGATTGTAGTTTCAAAATAAGTTTTTTCACTAACTCCTTCGGCTTGTGCAGGCACTATCATCAAAGTTTTAAATAATGATTGGAAGTTTCTAAAGTTACTTGTGTTGTTAACAGGACTTTGTCCATAAGTAACCGTTTCATTACCATTTTGATTATCAGTAATTGGTTTACAGAAATTTAAGAATTCTTGTTCAAAGTTATTTAATATTCTTTTCTCAAACACAGAGAATGTCTCTTCAATCTTGGAATACACATTAGTATTTAAAAAATGAATTGGACTTTGCGGTTTACCTGTATTAATTAAAGTTAAATATGATTCAGGGCTTGGGTAGGCAATTTGTGTACTATCAAAATATCCATAGTTTGGCGCCGACCATAAACATCTTACAGAACCATTAAATACACTACTATTTGAACTAAGTGGTACTTTAGCGCCAGGTGATGTTGTTGCTCCTGTTAAACAAGAGCCTACCGTTTGGTTAAAAAATGTTCCAAAAGATGGTACAACAAAGTACTCAGAACTCTTTGTATTATTTTTAGGATTACAATCAACGTCCGCTTCAGGAGTTAAATCGGGTAATAATATTGACCAAGTATTTAATCTTAAGTTCTTATCTCCTTGTTTGGCACTATTGATGTTTGACTCTAAAAAGTTATACATTTTCATACCACCATTCACACTGTCTTGAATCTCGGTATTTGTATATCCGCTATATAAGTCATATCCATTATAAAAAACATTGAAGTCATTAATTAATTTAGGATAAAATCCAACTTGCATATTAACGTCAGTTGTTGTTTCACTTTGTAATACAATGTTTCTATCAACATCTCCATATTTGAAAGTATACGGTGTTGTTGTTTGATTAGTTATTGGGTTATAGTTTGTTGTGTAGTTAAAGTCTTTCCAAACATTTGTTAGAATATCAACTCCACTCTCTTTATATTTCTTATATCTGTGCCATATAGAACCGTATTTCAAAATCCAAGCGTATGGTATTTTATGAATTGCGCCAAACTTTTTAAATGTAGACGCAATGTAATCTAAATCAGTTGGAACGTCATTTGAAATGGTCTTATATTTTTCTCTTAATGTTGCAAGAGGTAATGAATTAAGAAATAGGTAAGCGGCTTGAACGTATGGATAGTTATCTTTCTTTTTAAAGTTATCTACTCCAATCTGAATCGAATTGATAAAGTAAGGAGTGTTTAACATCGAAGTGGTCGTTCTTGGTCCTAAGAATCCTGTTGGGGTTACAACATCACAATACCCTTCCGTTGCAACAAAATTATCAGGTGTTCTTGTTATATAAAACGTTGACAACCCTGGAATTGCCCCTGCAAACAAACCTGACCCTAAAGCCGCGGCCACAATACTTGGGTTTTTTGATTGTAAATATGAAAAATCTGTAACAGGTCTGTTAGTTTTATAGTTGTTTACATCGTTAAAATTAGCAATAATTTTTCTTGGTTCAAAAATAGTTAAACTCTTTTTAGTATCGTAAACTTGGTTACCTGTTGCACTTTGGGCTTGGTTTAAATTATTAATACGCCACGTTGCATCGGTATATGGTAACGTATCAACAACTAACGGTTCGTTAGATGCATTAGTTATTAAAGCTCTAAGAGCGTCTGATGATGTTGTTACTTGAGGTATCTTACCAATATCACTAGTCTTCAAAATACTGAATGAATTTTCAGTTAAACTCTTAATGTATGGAGTTACATAGAAGTCTCTAATGTAATCTTGATAGGACTTACCTGTCCCCATGTTTGAGATATTATTTAAAAACGTTGGATAGTTAGTTGCATTTAATCCGTAGTTTTTTAACTTGAATGTAATATATGGTGAACTAACACCTAACCCGTCTTTAATATTATTAACCTCTGTCTCAATATTAAGTTTAATTAAATCATTAATCTGATTTGAATTGGCTCTAACTAATCCCGAATAGTGAGATGTTAAAAATTGTCTTTCCCATATTTCATAGAAAAACTTAACCTCTTCTTTATTAGCATATGCAATACCCGCAGATGGAAACTCAATTGCATTTATATTAATAACATTGGTATCTCTTTGGTTGTCTAATGGTTGTTGAGCTATAGGATTTTGAAATTTTTGAGTAAGTCCTTTCATATACTCTTCCACAAATTCTACCTCAGGCCATTTGGAATAATTACCACCTTGTGTTCTATCAACTTCAGATGGGTCTCCGATATATTTTAATTGGAACCTACCTTTCTTATCGTCAGGTGTTTCAACAAAATATTGAGGCCAAGGGTAAACAGGAATCTGAGAATTTTCTGCCGCAGTATTTCCCAACAAAGAACCTTCACGATAAACTACATGGTCTCTTGTTTCACTACTAGGTGCTGATGATGGATTATCTAAAATTGCGCTCTTTCTTACGGGGTCGTACTTCACATTCCAAGCATTGGTGTGTACATCGTCTAACAATCTAATAAAGGCTTCTGCGGATGCCATAATAACCGCAATCATATTTCTAACCGTAGGATTAAACCCAAGACCAGTGTCTTTATCTTCAATCTTTTTTAATAAGTCGGCAGTTATTTTAGATTCATATTCCGATAACTTTTTATTTGCTTGAGTTTCTAAAGATGAAATGGTCGAATCAAATCTTCCGTTACCTTCAAAAATAAAATACTTTTCTTTAATTTCAAGGTAACTTTTTTTACCGTTAGTAATTATCTCATTTATACTTTTAGTAAATCCACCATATTGTGAAATCACTCTTTCAATCTGTTCTCTCGTAGGATTTGGGAATCCTGTTTGAGCAGTTGTAGTTGTAACCCAATCGATTTGTGACTCAGCAGTATTGTCCTTCAGAATCATCTCATACTTAATTGGATTTGGGATTGGTGTTTTACCCGTGGTACCTACTGTAGGATTTGCGGCTAAGGCATCGTTATATTTTTTAATATTCCCTTGTAATAAAGAAAACGCAGTATCTTTAGCTCCTTGGTCTAGGTTTTTAAACGCATAAACTTTGTCACCACCAAATAAAATAAGTGGTTGTGGGTTTAAATAAGTTGCGAACCAAGAGCTGTTTGAAGGTCCTCTAACGTTTGTGAAGTATTGTGTTAAAATTCCTTTATAGTTTCTAATGTTAGTTAAAGACTCCACATCCGTTTTAGGGAAAGAGTCCATAATTTGTTTTTCAAAATTATCTAACTTAACCATTAATTGGGCTAATGTTAATTCAGGTAAATCAGCAGGTATTAATCCTTTTGCTTTATACTCACTATAAACTTCAACTATTTTTTGATACCCTCTCTCAGTAACCAATTCAGTAACAACTGCGTCACTACTATTTGGATTATTAGAACCAATAGCCCCTTGAGTTTTAGATTGTGATTCAGTTGACTTATTACTTTGTTGTGGTGTAACGGGTGTCGCACCAAAATTAAATCTTTGGGAGTACATGTGTGGTGTTGCCAACAGGTGACCCATTGCAACTTCATTCAATATGTTGAACTTGTATCCTTTAAACGTTAATCTAACTTGGTAGTTACCACTAAACGAGTTGAAAGTTGCGTGGAATTTTTCCAAATTTAATTGATACCTAACCGCTTGCCCATAAAATCCTTTAAGTGTAAGGTAGAACGGTGGGTATGGTAAATTAAAGAAAGCGGAGTATGGTGAATTATTACCTAATTGAAACAAGGCTTTACCTTGTACGTCTTCCAACTGCATTTCAACAGATGGAATAAATGAAGTATTTGTTGTTATATTAATTTGAGTTATACCTAATAACCCATTGTCCATAACATTTAATTCATTGGCTACCGTGTTTAGAATATATGGTTTTGAACCCGCGGCTGTTTGTTGTCCAAGTTCTGCAGGCTGATTAGTACCGTCAAACTTTGTAGTATTTTTTCCTGTTAACTCATCATAATAACCTGTCCCTAAGAAGTTGTTCTTACTTGGTTTTAGGAAATTCATTTTAGCAACTGAAATGGTTCTTAACCCACTATCCTCAGGACTAATACCAACCGCTAATTTTGTTCTTGGTAATACTTCTGCCTCAAGATTAGCATACATGACCAAATTTTCATGGTCAACTAATCTTTCTCTAATATTTCCTAAAGCGTCAATGGTTTTGTTAGGGTCAACCACAATAAGATTATTGTAATCAAACTCTACATAAACTCTCCCACTGTTGTCTGGTCCTAAATTACCTACCATAATAATAAAAATGATTTTCTAACGCCGCTTTATAATCCTGTAGAGATGGTAGTAATGGGAAAGGAATAATCAATATAGCACCGTCATATATATTGTTTTCAAGACCACCGAACTGAGGATTCGCCTGAAGTATTAACCAATTAAAGTAAGGTGAATTATAATACTCTTGTGATACCTTATCTAACCTACTCTGAGCTACTTTATATATGTAAGCTTTGTCAGTTGGTTTTTGAGGAATGGGCACGTAAGGAACAACGGTCTGTTCTCCGTTTATTAAAAAATCACTATATCGGTTCCAATATTGAAATGCCATTAATTTAATTTTGCTTTTGATGTGTATGCACCTGTTGCTCCGTTTTCGTTATTCCAAGTGTTATTATTTGTGTTTGAATTAGTTGTTGCACCCAAACCTTTAATCATATTTTCTTGTGCCTTCTTCTTATCATTACTCGCACCATTTTCAATCGTATAAGTAAGTACTCTTTCCTTCTTATCAAAAGGTGTATACTTTAAAAAGTCTTTTAATTTAGTTTTTTCTAAATTGTCAATAAAAGCTTTAGTTATACTGTTTTCTTCCGCAAACACTGGTTTGGCTTGGCTTATCCAATAAGCATCGAACACAGAATCAATATTATCAGCACCATCACCAATTAAAGCTTTATTACCCTGAACATTACTAATTAACGCGTCTTTGAATGTTTGATATTTTTTTTCGTCTAAAACATCTTCAGAAACTATCATATATTGTCTCTTAAATGCCTTGTTGTCTACAATCAATGTGTTTGTACTAAAAGGTACGAATACATTCTCAATAGTAACCTCTTTAGTTATTGCCTTACCATTTGTCGCAGTTTCAAAAACTAAATTACCTGTGTAATTACCTTTCCCATAACTAAAACTACTATTGCTCCATATAACGGTATTAAATTCACCAATATTTGTTTGAATTTTTTTAATATCATCTTGTAATTCTAAGAACGTGTCCGCGGCCTTTGAATTTGTTGACACTTTATTAGTTCCAGTTGTAACATATACCCTAACGTTTCCTGTCTTACCTTGGTATCCGTCAGTACCTTTATCTGTAACACCTTCAAAGGTGATTAGATTTACTTTACCTAATGTTTGTAAGTAACCTTGTTCCGCAGTTGTTAGTTCTTGAGTAATTTTTGATATTGCATTTTGAAACGAACTTCTTTTGTTCTTAACAAAATTAAAGTAATTCTGTTTAACAGTACGAATTAACTTTTGAGAAAAATTTTTATTTTTTAAATTAATAAACTCTATGAATGGGTCACCTCCATTATTAATATCTTTTTCAAAATCAGAGAATATTCCATCAAAGCGTTTTTCAATATTACTTGGCTTACCAAATAAAACAACCGCAGGGTCTGCAACAGATAAATTACCTTGAGTATATGAACGTTCTATCATCCATTGTTGACGAACCGCATTATTATATTGATTAACACTTTCTTTAGTTTTATTAACAACTGTTGTAAAATATGTTTGTGTATCGTTAACCACTTGAACCATAAAATCCGAATAACTTAATGTACCTGTTTCTCCTTGGTCATTAATAACATTAGTTATAATGGTACCTACAGTTGAATTATTATTCTGGCCTGCATTTGGAGTCGCCTGATTTAAAGTTGGAGGACTAAGTAACGAATCTTGTTTTAAGAATTCACTATCAAGTATTTTTAAGAAATCTTCTTGAGCGGTAACATCTGACCTGTCATCATACATTTCAGTATTTGCATAATAATTGAATGTTAACGCATTTTGTAACTTGTCAACAGATTCTTTTAACCCACTACCTCCAACAAAGTTGAATGCCATTGTTACGTTAGCAATCATAGGTTGGATACCAATACCTTCAGGATTGATATCTAATTGTTCGTATTGAAGAGATAATGAGGTTGGGATGATTTTTGTATTATAAAAATCCCCAATTCTTAATACTAACACAGGAGGTGCACCAAACGCGGTGTTAATCGCATTGTTGTATTCCAATGTTGGTTTACTTTGTGGCGTATTTTGTTTTACTGTAGGTATTGTATCACCAGGTCTCATACATTGTTGTAAGAATGTAAGACGAGAGTTTAATCCTTCAGGTGTTGTTGAATGGAAGGCTGGTTGGAAAAATTTCAACTTATCTTTTAAGTTGTCATAAACCATAGGAGTTTCCGCTTTGATTGTTTCAAAGTAATCACACTCCGACAATAAAGACCTTAACACTCTTTTAGTTACGTTATTTCTTTCTTTTCTAACTTGTTCTACAACAGGCACTTTTACTGTACTTGTTACCACGTTTCCAACTAAGACTTCTTGAGTTTCAGGTGGTGGAGTTGGTATTGGTGCTGTTAGTGTCCCTGTAATTGAAGAGATATAAGCTCTCCTACAAGCCATGGCAGTAGTTGTGTAAATATCTTTAGAAGGCGCTTGTGTGTCACCGCCAGCAGCGTTAGGGTCTCCATCCGTACAACTAACTGTTTTTCCATCAATATATACACCTTTTTCACTATCAAATTGTTGTACTTGAGCGTTTTCACCAGCGGCGGTTCCTGTTTTAAGAATTAGTCTTTGAGCCGTAATATATTTTTTAAGTGATTCTGTTTGATTAAAAAACTTAATTACCGATTCAATTCTTCTTTTAGATAACTCCACATTATACGCCTTTGTTGCAGGCGCAGAACAACTTGAGTCAATTACCATTGTAATGTTACCTGTCGGATACTGAGTTAATTGTTTATCTAATTCCACAGTCAATTCTTTTAAAGTGTCATAATTTGGTGTTACCACCGAGTTAAAAAACGTTCCTAGTTGAGTCCCTTTAGAAACATATTTTGGTTTTTCGCCAAGATACTCCGTATACATTTCACTATAGTTTGGGCTTGTTTTAGGTTTTGGATAATCGTTACTAAAATAACCACCTTTCTGAACATACTTTTTAAAAAAATCTTCAGAGTTTAAAGTTGATTGTGAGGTAGTAGTTGCTCCCGCTGTTGGAGCATCCTTACCTGTCTGAATTGTTTGTTTAGCAAAAATTAACTCTTCCTTAGTCATATCTTTGGAAGAAATGACTTCTTGTAAGTAAGACAACTCACCTGGCTTTATTGTATAATATTTCTTGGCAAGTTCATACAAGTCGTATTTTCTACAACCCGCAAAGAACGAATCAATAATACTATCAATTCTAACTCTATTTGTTTCGTTACCCAATACCTTATCAACAATAACATTTAATACCGATGGATGGTCAACTACGATTTTCCACGATAATGAACCTGTCCTTGAAGTATTTTTGTATGTATAGATTGGTTCGGGTCTACCCAAGAAGTCTGATTGGTTCCACGAGGTCGATACACTCTCACTGAAGGTCAATCCGTAAGGAGCGAACCACATTACTCTACCGCCATTTGGACCTCTCTCACACACCGCCAAATCCGATACAGAGAACCCTGGAGTAGTTGATGTTCTCCACGCTAAGTTCTCTAATGAGAACATATACTTTTTGGCATATCCTTGTCCCCCTGGTCCACCGTTAATTAGGTTAGTTGAGGATTGCCCACCTTCCATTTTGTTAGGTGCAATGTTAAGATTATATGTGTTATCAAATACCGAATCCGCAAATCTTCTACCACTAGTCGTTACCCCATCAACCTTTTGAAGGTCGTTGTATTGTAAGTAAGGTACGTCTTTAGCAAATACTCTACAATATTCAGTACCAACTTCTTGTCCAATGGCTCCTTCGTATCTATAAACTCTTGAACCCTTAGTCATTTCTTTATATCCATCATGGAATACTTTGCTCACTTGGTCAATTGCATTACCAACGTGTTGTAATCTTTTACCCCCCTGAGGTTGGCTATCAATAATTCTTTGTGTTTGGTCTAAGATTGAACCTTGTTTAAAAGTTCTTTCAGTTGACTCGGTTGTATTGTATGATGAAGGTTTAAAGTCTTCGTCTTGATTTGTAACTTCTCCACCAAGTCCAACTTTCTTACCAGCGTTACCTTTGTATTTTGGTGATACCCATGTGAATCCACCTTCAATACCACCACCATTAGAATATGTAGGTCCGTTTGCACCTAATCTAATATCCTTACTTGGTCCTTCATAAAGTTGGGCTAACTCTGATGGACCATAAACAGGTGACTGTTGTTCAATACCATAAGCATTTACAGGTACCTCACCAGTTGGTGAAAAAACTTGTGATGGGTTAGAAGTTGAGCTACCTATATAAAAATTACTATTGTCAGATTGAGTACCTGTTAATACACCAGCCGCTCTATCAATAAACGTTCTTGGGTAGTTTGGTTTGTATCTGTTGTAGTCAATGTTTTTGAATAGTCTTGACCTTTGTCCTCCACCCATGTTATTAAACATGATTTGAGAACCAGTGTCTCCACCACCCATAAGTCTATTAAAGAATTTTCCAACACCACTACGTATAAATGCACTAGACATTTGTTGTATTGTGGTCTGTGGACCTGGGTTAACATTTGGGTCAAAGTATGAACCAGGTATTGGAGATACAGGTAAGATACTTCCACCTAATCTTAATGCAAAGTTGGCTGCCGCAAGTATTGGGTTTGCTGTGACAGTAATTGTATAGTTTGGCTCAATTAACGGAACTACACCTGACAAAATGTTAACTATGTCAGTCCCACTATTAATGTTCAAAATGTTAGCCCTGTCAATAGTGTCTTGTCTAATCTGAGCAGCAATTCTTGCCTCAAACTCTCTTCTAAGTGTTTCTGCAGCTAATTTAGCTATAAACGAATCTTGACTCAATAAACCATTACTTCCTCCTGGGTCACTTGAAAGTAAAATTGATAGTGGAGAATATGTTGACGGTACAAACGTTGTTGGGTACGGTTGGTTGTTTGATGTATTAGTTGTTTGTGGTCTACCTAAAGAATCAAAAAATGGAGCACTGTCTAATGGTAATTGATTACCGTTAGAAAATACGTTAAGAGGTTTCCATCTTTGAGATTCAATTAAGGCTTGGTCTACAATATTAGCGTCTTGAAATCCATACTCACCTTCGTTTGATTTAGTATTTAACAACGCTCCTGGGTCAGGAACTTGTTCGTAACCACCTTCATTACCATATTGGTTTAAAGGGTATAGTTGATTTGCAAATGTTGGAGTATCAATTAATTGGTCAGGACTATCTTGTACTGATGTGTCTGATTGAACATATTCTGTATCAATAGGAAGCGTAGGTCGGCTAGGAGACTTTGCATAAGGCGTTAAGTTCCTTGTTATAAGTTTTTTTCTAAAACCATCCGAGCTAATAAAATCTAAAGGACTCCCCATTAATATCTTTAATTAATAAATAGGTTAAGGACTATTTTTTGTTTATCTACCTAACACTTTTCCTGTAGGGGCTTTTGTTGGATTATCTTTTGTACCAGCATTAGCCATAATTTGTTGTGCTTGAGTACTATTGAATAGTTCAATAAAGGCTTTTGTCATTTCTTCTCTCTGTCCTGGTGATAAATTTGATGGTAAATTACTAAAATTCACTTCAACTTTAAGCCCTCCCTCAACATTAACTTTTGAAGAACCTCCTCCAAACGCACCACTATTTGTCATAGTTTCTTTTACTTCGGTACTTTTGTTACCCTCAATTAAAGATGATATTGGTTTATTACCATCTTTAACACCTTTGATTTGTTCAGATTTTACACCACCTAACATCTTATCTAAAAATTCTTTAGCAACTCCATCAATCGATGTTTTATCCCCAAGTTTACTACGAGTTTCTTCTAAACTTTTAACAATACCTTGTTTAAACCCTTCTTCAAGTTTAATTCCTTGGGTACCTAATTTTGTAAAATAATTTGATAATGCATCGGTAGTTTTAACATCTTTATTTTTTATATCATTAAATAATTCTTTTATATCACCCATCGATTCTGTTAGAGTACTTCTAACTTTTTCAGGAGAACTAAAGTTTCTCGAAGCCGCTCCCGTAAAGTCCGACGATATACTTCTAACCGATTCCGAACCTCTTAAAAAATCTTTTTGAGTTACAGCCCCACCAACAACGGCAGCTCTAATCGCATTAACATTACCTTTAATATCTTCAGAGATTGACATTTGAGATTTTGCAATCTCTTCCATAGTTTTAGGGCCGTCTTTCTGTTCTTTTATTAACTTGTCAAATTCTTCTTGTGTAAGTTCAGATAATTTTTTAGTCTCATCATCATTAATCTTAACTTCATATTCACCACCTTCACCCATTCTAGCAATGTTGGCAACGTATTGTTTGTCTTCTTCTTTAATGTTTAATCCTGCAGAACCGATTGCTGAAATTCTTTTATCTGCCTCAGCCGCCGCAACCGCAAGTTTACTCATTTCTTTTGCACTCACTCCTGTTTGTTGTTCCATCTCTCTAAGAGTTAAAACACCTTGTGGATTGATTTTGAAAGTTTTTGTTTTTTCGTCGAAGTAACTAAATTGTTTTGCAACGTCAACCAAACTATCTTGTAGACCTTGTGGGTCATTAATAGATTGATTCATTAGTGCAAACGGGTCGGCTAACGCCCCTGCAGATACTCCTAGTCTTTGGAATGCCGCTGCTGTTTCAATTGCTCCTTCAGGAGTTAATACTTTGTCGGCTAACCTAAATGTCTCTCCCATGTCAAATCTTAACATAGAGGCTTGAGCAGCCATTTTTGTAAGTCCTTGAACTCCACCTTCAAATTGGTATCTGTTCATTTGGTCCATATTGGCCCTAACACTATCCATTACTTGTTTAGTATTACCACCAATACTTCTAACATAGTTGACAGAATCTTCTAATTGTTTACCTACTTGTTCAATACCAACACCAACATTTAAAAAGGCCTCTGAAATTTCACCAACACTGGCTCCTAATACTTTAGAAGCTGCAAAAAGTTTTTCAACGTCTTCAGCATTTTCTACAACATTTCTTCTTGAGGCTAACGCAATTTGTTGAATTGATTCTCCAACATCCCCAAGATTACCACCTAATCGCGCAATACCTGGTAATGAATCAACAAGTTCGGTTTTTAATTCAACAATCCTTTGTCTACTTTGACCAAATAAATTATTGACCTCACGAGCTACGGAACTTACTCTCTCAAATGTTTCTGCAAATTCTTGAGCGTTAGGTAATTTTACCGCGTTTTTTAATTCTTCACCCATTTGACCCGAATTCTGGTTGTTAGTATCTGCCATATTGTTTTGTACTTGTTACTATATAAATACAAAAGGACTGAGTTTTCAGTCCTTTTTATTATCTTCAATCCATTTATCTAAAAGATACTTTCTTGTGAACAACGGCATTATTAAAAAATCTTGATAACTTATCTTTAATAATGTGTTTAAGTAGTAGAACTCGTCTAACTGACTTTTTCTATAATCAGAAGAAAGGACGAAAAAAGTCGACCCCGAAACCTACATTAACTGTAAGTCTTTCTCCTGATGGGGTCATAACAATTCGTTTCATATCCAACCTTGGTTCATTATCTTCCATAAATTTTCTTATGAATTTTGAATCCGCAATTGGCATTGATTCTATAAATTTGGCGATTTCGCCTTTATCGGTAGACCCGTTTGTCTCAATAATTTCTTTTTGTAATCTCAAAGTAACTTTAGGAACTACTCTTCCCGCAGGATATGAATCCGCTGCTCTTTGATTTTCTAAGATTTCACCGTAAGTCATTGGTTTTAACTTAACAGTTGTTTGAGATTTTGGTAACGTCGTTGTAAATGTTCCGTCTTCGTTAGGTTGTTGACCTTGTAGAATAGTTAATTGGTCAAGTAGTACTGTTGTTTTGAAAGGTTTTCTTGTTGATGGGTCTGTCAATGTAAGTTCCATTTCAGGTCCAAACGCGGTGTTCCTTAAGAAAATTAAGACCGCCTCAACATCACCTTCCAACATGTCCTCAACACGTAAGTCTGGTTCGTAAATCTTTGTTCTTAAAAGATTTGGTGTCATATCGTCACCACCCGCCATTAATAAGTTCTCATCAGTTGCTGTCAGATACCCGACTTTAATTGATTTCTTTTTGTTTTTGTAGAATATACCTTGAGATGGTAATGGTACCACGTCATGGGGAAGCGAAAAGTTCGCTTGACCGTATTCTCTTGATTGATTATCCATATAAAAAATTAACCGTAAAGTTTATGTGCTTTACGGTTAAATATAATTGTTCTAAATTTTTTATAAATAGTATTAGTAAACTAACACACATCTGTCCATTCTCAAAGTTGCAGCAATTGTCGCTAAACCATCTGTGTTGTAAGCCAACGCATTAAAGTTAACATCTGTTAAGAATGTACCATACATAATCCATTTCTCAACAACAACACCTGTTGGGTCTAACATCTCAAGGTCAATATCTTTTTTGTACCCTGCAGCATATCCCATACGACCTGTCACTGACTCGGCGTGTAAACGAACCCACTCCATAAGAGCTTGTGCGGCAGACGGTCCAATTGGGTCTCTAAAGACAACGTTAATTGTTTGCCAGTTGAATCTACCTGCAACGTAAGTTGAAGTGTTCAAGAATGGAATTTCAGTCGCAGCAATTGTAATGTGTGGTCTCGAAGTACTTTCTACGAACCATTCATTAATACCTAAACTTGATGGAAACCTTAAAATGAATCGGTTTTGACGTTTCGGTTCATAAGGAATCGGCATTTTCATCAGTAAATCAGCCATATTATTTAAATTTTGTTTCTATGTTTATAACGATAAATATATCCGTTTGAAAAATTTTTCTATTTACTTAAAAAATTAAAAACGGTATTCTTTAACTAGACTTCCTTTTTAAGTCCTCCAGCAGTAGAATATGTTCTTACTATATTATCTGGTTTATCTTTAAAATGTTTTTTCATTACTTCTATGTTCTTAGGGTCATCATCTGAAAAGCCTATAGATGGCTCACTAGGAATAAAGTTATTATTAACATCATTCTTTAAATACGCTCTTTTATTTAAAACTGCTGCTAATCCTTTAATATAAGATACAAAATCTTCCATTGCTTGGACCTTCGCCTCTTCAGGATTAACTGCCCCACCCTCATCTCCGAAAGAAACTGGATGGTACTTGTTGAGTTCTAAATAAGTTTTAATTAATTCTTCGTCACTCATCTCATCTTCATCTACAAACGTCCTATATTTTTTAAGGTTTTTAATAAGTTCATCTTTGCTTATCCCATTATAGTCATTTATAATATAATTATAAACCGCTTGTTTTAATGTATTTGGATTGTGACCCCTCGCTGTGATTATGGAAAACACCGAACCGTTATTGATAGCTTCTCTGAAATCATCAAACGCGGGACCTTCTTTTGCCCTCATCGCATCGATTAAGAAATCTTTATCACCCGCAGTTCTGAAATTTCTAAATGAATCCTCAGCAAACCCTACAATTGTCTCACCTTTATATTCAAAAGGTTCTTTACCTAAATGATGTCTGTGTTCTGCGAAGTCATCTGTTGACATACCTACTTCGTCACCATCCTCACTTTTAACCATGATTTTTGTCGGCATATGAACAATATTATCATCCCAATCGAATGCGTAATATTTCATATCTGGTGAACCTTCACCTTTAAATCCTTCTGTTAATTTATTTCTCATTTGGCTAAAGGGGGGATTTAGTCCCCCCATTATTTATTAAATATTTTCGAAAGAAGCTCCTGTCGGAGTAATGAAGAATTCAATGTCGATGAATTCTAACGCTTTCGTTGGTTTTAAGTAGATTTTTCCTACTAATGTGTTTCTGTCTAAGTCTTCAGGTGTTGAAGAAACTGTTACACGGAAATCGTATAAACCTCTGTCTCTTCTGATTGAATCTAAGATTGGGTTAACACTGTCTAAGAATTGTTGTCTAACGATTTGGTCGTTTTGTTCGAACAATAATCTTACAGCTACTGCTGAAATCAACTTACGAGCTTGAAGTAATAATCTTCTTACGTTCAATCTGTTAAGTGCTGAGTCAGCAACTTGTAACGTTTTGTTACCCCAAATTACAGTACCTACATCAGAGAAAGTTGCGATAGGGTTAATTCTACCTTGGTAAAGTGTGTCTCTATCTTCTTGAGTCAATTTAGTTCTCGCTTTGATAGAGTTTACAAGACCTCTTGTGTAACCCGCTGATGCGAACCATGGGAACGCTATGTTATCTGTTAACGCTAAGTTTCTACAAACTTCTCCTGTTGGTGGTAAGTAGATTTGTGTGTTGTTCACAGTATCTCTTACTAAAATCCATGGGTAGTAAGTTGCAGTGTAGTTAGAGTCAATTCCTGTATTATCTAAGTTATCAACCGCCTCTTGTGGGTAGATGATATCTAAAGAGTTAGTTCCATCTGGAGTGTACATTAAGTAGTCAGGAGTTGTTGCGATATACACAGAGTCAGCTCTTGAATATTGTACCATATCGATAGCTTCTTCAACAAGGTTTGAGTTGTTAACATAATCAATTGATGAAGTTGCGAACACGTTAATGTTTGTTGCTTCAGGATTACCAAATGTTAATATACCAAGTAAGTAAGCGTAATAATCGGTGTTAGCAAAATCTTGAGTATTATTAGCTACAACAATTCTCTTGAATAAACCTTGACCTGTCGCTGTTGGATATCTTGTAGAAGCTGATGCTCCCGCTAAATAACCTGATGAACCTAATTGGAATCTATCTTGGTTGGTTCTGAATTCTCTATAAACATCCCATCCGTCAAATCCACCCGCAAAACATAATGTATATTTTCTTGAGTATATGAAGTAATAAGGGTTCTCTTGAGTTTCAGGGTCGAATCTGAAATCCGCAACACCACACTCGAAAGCTGTTTGACCACTTGATAAGTATGAGTTTGCGATTGTAACCACAGTAGCACCTGAGTCCATGTGGAAACCTCTACTTAAATAGTTCCAAGCCTGGCCTTCAATAGGTAATGCTGAGTTAACCCAATTTATAGGGTTTTGTCTACCTTTATAAGTTAAGAATGATTCATCAATACCAAATTGACTTGAGAATCCTAAATAACTTCTTCTAACTATATCTCCCGCGGATTCAGTTGCGTTAGCGGTTGTTCCAAATGGAGGGTTATAAATAACCTCACCTGGGAAATAATATTTTGTTTTGAATTGTGGTACTGGTGAAATGTTCGCAGTTGATTCATATTCTCTTTGTGTGTATCCGTAGAATCCACAAGGAATAGCATCAATCGGAGCTTCATCAGCCAATTCAATCATTATAAATTTAGATATTAAAGCGTATTCACCATTTGATGAACCAATTTTCTTAGCAACAAAGTTGTTAGAACCTGGGTCCATATTACAGTTAGTGAATTTTTCAATAACAACAGGATTTGCATCCGTGTCAAAGAAGTTTCTTACTAACACATCAAAAGTCATATTGTTGAATGATAAGTTAGCAATAGAAACCTTAACCTCAACGTTCGCAGCATCTCCGTCAGAGATTGAAATGAATTTGAATAATTTGTAAACCTTATTACCTCTTAACTCAGATACTAAGAAAGGAGTTTCAGGTGATTGGTATTTTTCAACTTTGTAAGCGATTGATTGTGAGTTTTCACTTCTAGCATCTTCTAACGCAATTAACTCAGGATTGATACCTTTGATATATCCTTGGTTGTAAGCGTAAGCTAATGAACTTGGATAAATCTCTTCGACAAACAAAGGAACTTCGTTTCTTGTTTTTCCAAAGTTATCAACTCCTAATACTTTAGTTATGTATTTAGGTGATGCAGCAGACAATGATGTTTCAAATGAAAAGTTATCACCGTCTTTAGTAATACCTGATAATAAAAATCCTTCAAATGGTGAATCAGTTATACCTGAGTATTCTCCCGACGCAACTAATGTTACATCAGTAAGTCCACTAACTTCATAAACAGGTCCATGTTGACCAAGGTCTGCATTATTTGAATACAACGAAATACCTCTTGAACGTAAAGTTGCAATAACCATGTTATTGTACTCAGTGTAAGCTGTTCCTGTAAAACTAAATACTTCACCTGTAATTTGACCTGTAAAAGTACCATTATTATTATTAGTTAATGATGACACATTATAGTAGAATGAATATCCTGTATAATTGTTATTAACATTTGCGTCATTACTAAATGTTGCGTAGTACCAAGGGTCGTTAGCATCTGAACTTAAATCGTTAGTATCTAAATTATTAGATTCAGAACCAAAAACATTAAGTTGGTTTGAATATTGACTAACTAAATTCCAATAATCAGGTGATGGTATTGAGCCATAAAACGCGACTGTTGTTGCAGATAAAGATGGGGTGTCAATAATATTACTTAAATTACTATTGAAATCATCGTTATAGGTTGATGTACTACCATCAGATAATCTGTATTGGTTGTATAAATTAACTTGAATATCGTTAGGTAATGCTCCACCAACAAACTCAATAGTAGTACCTGATGTAGCACCTGTGAATGTTGTGTTGAATACCGTACCTCCCGTTGGGGCAATGATACCAATAGTTAATGGGTCAACGTTGGCAGTAACTCTAATACTCCAAGACGGACCCGCGTCATATCCTGACAAACCTAATACTCTTGTAACAAACAATTGGTTAGATTGTTGTAAGTATGACTTGGCAATGTATGCCGCCTCATATTTTGGAATTTGTGTGTTTACAAATTTTACTGGTTCTGTTCCACCAAAATACGCTTGGAACTCGTCGTAGTTAGTTATAAAAACAGGTTCGAATGCGGGTCCTTTAATTGTTTCCCCGACCAACCCTAAGGTTGTAACACCGACACTCTGTGCTACGAACGAAAGGTCCGTTTCAGATGTATATACTCCAGGTGATACAAAAACTTTTTGATTTGCTTGTGCTGTTGCCATTATTTAATTAATTCTATTGCAGATTTATTTTATTGATAAATATTCGTTACTAATACAAAAAACTTGACTTTTGAATATGTATTTGTAAACGGTATGAATAAATTCTACCTTTTTTCTACCTATGAAAGCAACTAAAGAAATTAAGAACATCAAAATTGACCCTGAAGTACACGAGATATTAAAAAAGTACTGTGAGAAACGTGGAATGAAGATTTACAAATTTTTAGAAAATTTGATAATAGAGAGGTGTAAAGAAAAGAAAGATATCTACGGAGAGAATTAAACTAAGATGTTATCAAACTTGATGTACGACTCTTGAGTATTGTCAGTTTTAATAACTTCGATTCTTAATTCATCATTCGTGGTAATTTGAATTTTTTGTACATCAGTACCATAATAGTCACCGTTGATATAGACATCGTATGATTCAACATTATCTGAACTAAGCCAAGTTAAGTTTGCGGTATACGCCACCACATCATTTAAAACATTGTTACCAACAACGTATAAAAAATTAGAAAGAAATTCGTCAGGATTTTCAGGAGATTTGTTTCTTCTCTTTTTAAATGTAGAAGTATCAAGTTCCATAACCTGAGCAACTCGAGCAATTGCAGGTTTAACTTCAAACTCTTCTTCGTCAATTAAATAACCTAACATTGTAAAGTCATAACTTTGAACATAATACTTTCTTGACTCCAAACTCATTTGAGATTCATCAGAAACATTGTTCATAATAATTGGAACGTATTGACCTTTAATAAACGTATATGCTTGTCTTGATGAGAATTTCTGCATAACCACTTTATTCAATTGGTTAAGTTCTCTCATTCTATTACAAATAATTTTAACACTGTAATTAATATCTACAGGAACAGGTTGAGGTATTGTATAGATATCCATACCTTGTTCATTACCATTCCATGTTGGAACCGAGGCATAGTAAAATTGTTTTCTATTTGGGATTGTATATTGTAATGAAGGATTAGTTCCGAACTTTACTTCAGGATTTCTCACTACGGTAATGAATGGTGGTGAAGGGTTATAATCTAAATCAACAAATAACGCAGTTTCTACGTACTGAGTCCAGTTTTGAGTTGTAATAATAATATCAACCATAGGTACAACTTTACCTGCAGTTATAACTTCTAAGTCTCCCTTAACAAAATCTAACATCCCCCTATCCAAATCGGCATGTAATACCGACTTAGGTAAGTAAGTTCCGTCTTCATTAATATATTCCAACAGCTGTTCCCTACGAGCAGACAACGTCTTCTTAGGGACTAATGGTAATGTTGGTTTAACTACGTTTCTTGGTAATGGCATTATTCTTTAACTACAAATAGTTTATTTTGTGAATTTATCATATCAACCTCTTTGGCGTTATATACAGGTTCTTCACTATCTTTATATATAAACGAATTATGTTTATACGGATTATAAGTTACAATCTTATCAGATGATGGAGATGGAATATCATCACAAGGGTACTCACAATAGTCTAATAATCTTCCAATAACAAAGGCGTGTACGTTCTTACTCTTTTGTTGTCGAACCCTTTCGTTCCCACCTTTTCTAACTCTAAACTCGACATCCCCTAATTTAACATAGTCAGCGTGTAATATTACTTTACTATCATATGTAACCGAGAAAGTGTGTTTATGTAAATTATAGTACACCATAACTTTTTTACCAATAAAGATAGAATCAAACTGAGACCCTGTTATGATTACTTTCATTATATTCCTCTAAATTCGTTTTCACTTACGTATGTTGCAATAATACTTCTATAGAAAGGTTTGTATCCACCATAAGTGTGTTTATTATCTGACTTAACATATCCGTCATCAGACACCACATAATATCTTACCCTGTCTTCTGTTTCATAATATCCAATATAATCACCTTGGAATATCTCAACACTCATATCATCAAGAGTTTTCTGATAAATAGAAAACTTCATATTACCAGGTTCTTGTTGTTCCACTTTAGAATTACCTAATAATTTATGTGCAGGTGCCATAACTTGAACTAAACCTTGTAATTCAATAGGTGCCAAGAATTGGATACCATCTTCGGTTACTTCACCATAAACGTCATCAGTTTTGGTTTTATACCTATCAACACGATACAATACTATGGTGAAGTTCATATCACCTAATAACCACTCCTCACCCATACCGATGTCGAGCGAATAATCCTCAGCTCCGAAGAACTTACCTAATCTTGTTATTGGGACTAATTTTTGCATATATTGATAAATACTCAAACATTAACTATATTTAAATCAAATATGAAAATCAGTCCTCCGTTAAAAATATACATTAAGGATAGCCCTCTACATAACTTAGGGGTTTTTTCTTCACAAAAAATTAAAAAAGGTGAAGTAATAGATATATGTCCTTTCTTATCATTTCCCCAAAGTTCAAGGGAAACAATACCTGTTTTTACAAACTATGCATTTTGTTATCCCCGTTCTGAGAATTGGACAACACACGCATTAGTTATGGGATATGGTTCATATTATAATCATTCCGAGACACCAAGTGTTGATTGGAAGACTAATGAAGAAGACCGAACTTTTATATTCTTTTCCTTAAGAGATATTAATAAAGGTGAAGAATTATTCATAAACTACGGTAACGGAAGTATTTTTTAAAAATGGATGCGAGTTTAGAGTCAAAAGCGATGACCTTATTAGAGACTTATGATGGTGGGAACAATTATATTATTGAACTCAAAAGAAAGTCACAAATAAATAAAAGGTTTTACCCCACGAGAAGTCAATCAGAGTACATAATAAACAACCACGACAAACAACCCAAGGTTGCTAAGAAGTGGGTAATACTTGACGCTTACTTCGCACAGAAACTTGCCGACGATAAACTTATGACTGAAATACCTGAAAAGGTATGGGTTGAGAAGTTACTTGCCGATAAAGAAAAGGCGTTTCACATTTGGGGTAAAGTAACTGAATCAGAACAATTACATGATTTTTGGTTACCAAAAGCAGCAATCATTAAAGACAATACCGTAAAGGATGTTGTTATTAATTATGACAAATATTCTCACCGTCCCCCACTTGAACATCAAAAAGAATCCATTCAAAAATTAGTTGAAAATAAGAAGTTTATTCTTGCCGATGATATGGGTCTTGGAAAAACAACCTCAACAATTATAGCAGCATTAGAATCAGGTTCTAAAAAAGTATTAATCATTTGTCCAGCAACTTTAAAAATTAACTGGAAAAGAGAGATTGAAAATTATTCAGACAAACCAGTTTATATCGCTGAAGGTAAGAACTTCAGTACGGATGCGGACTTTGTTATTATAAACTACGACATTATTAAAAATTTCCATGATACAAAAAAGAAAGGTGAGTCACAGATTCTTGATGCCAATTTTGATTTGGTGGTCGTTGACGAGGCACACTATATCAAAAATGCTACAGCCCAAAGAACAAAACTAATAAATGACCTTGTTAAAAAGGTGGACCGACTTTGGTTATTAACAGGTACTCCAATGACCTCTCGACCTATCGACTACTTCAACCTATTAAGTTTAATTGAATCACCCGTTGCCAAGAATTGGATGGCTTATGCCATCAGATACTGTCAAGGTTATCAATTTAATGTTGGTGGAAGAAAGGTGTGGAATGTAATGGGAGCATCGAACCTTGAGGAATTAAGGGACCGTACCGCAGGTCTTACATTAAGAAGACTTAAAGAAAACGTACTTGATTTACCTGATAAGATTATCACACCAGTATACCTTAGATTAAAGTCCAAGATGTATGAAGAGATTATGGGTGAATACTACGATTGGTACGATAAGAACCCCGAGGAGTCCAAATCACTTACAGTTCAATTCACCAAGTTAACAAAGATACGTCAAGTTATTGCCGATGAAAAAATTTCACAAACAATAGAACTTGCCGAGAACATTGTAGAACAAGGTAAGAAGGTAATCATATTCTGTAACTTCACCGACTCACTTAATAAAATATGTGAACACTTTGGTAAAGCAGCGGTTAAAGTGGATGGGTCAATGTCCAAACCTGAGAGACAACATAGTGTTGATAGTTTCCAAGATAGTGATAAGATAAAAGTATTTGTCGGTAATATTAAAGCGGCGGGTGTTGGTATAACACTAACTGCGGCTGAAGCGGTTATTATGAACGACCTATCATTCTTACCATCAGACCACGCCCAAGCAGAAGACCGAGCTTACAGATACGGTCAAAAAAACAATGTATTAGTTTATTACCCCATATTCGAGAACACAATCGAAGGAATTATCTACGACATATTAAATAATAAAAAACAAGTGATTGCCACAGTAATGGGGGACAATCAAAATACGGCAGACGCTGCCGAGGAAATTCTAAAGAGAATTCAAGAAATGCGTCGTTAAATGAAATCTGGATTATTTATAACAAATGGATAATCCAAAAATATGAAAAAAATAGAAAAACAAATTAAACAACTCGAAACACAAATACTTGAGAACCATGTCACCAAAGAAAGAGAGTTGTTAATTACAGAAATGAAGAAAATAGGTATAGAAAAATTACCTTATTCTTACTCAGCCCTGAAACAGTTTATTGACCCAGAGACAATGAACTTTCACTATAACAAACACTACAAAGGGTACGTGGATAAGTTGAATGATGCTTTATCAAAGAAAAAGTATGGTGATTTAGAGTTAGAACAAATAATTAAAACGATAAGTCGTTTTGATAAAACAATAAGAAATAACGCAGGTGGTGCATTTAACCACGCATTATTTTGGAATATGTTAACCCCAACACCTAAAAAATTAGAAGGGGAATTACTTAAAAAGATTATAAAAGAATTTGGAAGTTTCACCACCTTCAAGAAAGAATTTGATACTGTTGCCAAAGATAGATTCGGTTCAGGATGGGTATGGTTAGTACTTACCGCCAAGAACACGTTAAAGATTATGTCGACCCCAAATCAAGATAACCCTTTAATGAACGTAATTGAAGGTGGTGGGTTTCCAATATTAGGATTAGATTTGTGGGAACATGCATACTATTTGAAATACAGAAACAAAAGAGATGAATACATTGTTAACTTTTGGAAAGTTGTAAACTGGGAATTTGTTTCTAAGTTATACGAAATGAGAACGGAAACCAAATTATTAGAATCCGTTAAGTTAGAAAAACTTCTAACTGAATCCAAAGAAGCAAAGTTCTGTGACGCTAAAGAGGTCCAATTCTACAGAGAACTTATTAATAATTCAAAAATCAAAAGAATTTATCAAGACGGAGTAACTGACGCTTTAAAACAAGTGTTCAGTCAATTTTGGGTTGATAGTACAAATAAAGAAATGTCAGGGTTCTACGGGTTAGAATCTAAAGAAGGAAGGTCAATCCTTAATAACTTAAACACAAACTTCAATTCATTCTGTTTATTAACCAAAGCAATCAATACTCAAATTGATAGTGTTGGTCGACCTGAGAAGAAATTCGATTTTTCTAAAAAAGAAAATAGAACTATTAAAGAGATTGATAGATTAGTAAAAGCTTTGGACCATTTTAAAACTCAAATATTCACAAAGAATAATGAAGAGTTTATTAACGTCATTAAAGTTTTAAAGAAACTATGGGATAGAGGTCAAAAGTCTGAAGACGACGTTTTAGTAAAGATTGAAAAATATTTTGGTGATTCAGCAAAACTTGAAAAGACAAGCGGTCACGGACAAAAGACCGACGCATTCAAGGGGGTTGATTTAACCGTTGTATTAGATGGTAAAAAACACACCGCTCAAGTTAAACCATATTCAACAATGACAAAAGAAGACGGGAAAATTACCATGAAGGACACAGGTAATGTTAAACCGTATGATGTAGATTGGTTGATATTTATTAATACGAAGTCGAACAAAGTTTTGATTTTTGAAAACAAACCGATTAAGAATCATAATCAATACGTGTTTAATGAGAGTTCATTGATTCACGAAATAGAATAAGTAAGATATTTATTGACATGGCATTATTACCTGAACCAGAAAGAAGTAGAATATATACGAGAATCAAACATCAATTAGGTGCACCACTAAGAAGTGTTGAACTTGAAGATGAAATGATGGACTCATTAATGGAATTGGCGATTGGGGATTACGAAGAGTATATCCTACAATGGTTAATTGATTCACAATGGGTTAACCTTGTCAACTTAAATATGAACGAAAGGTCTGTTGCAAGAGCTTTGGTTACAAGAACCATGGATTTTGAACAACAGTTTAGTTATTCGTATTCTAAAATTGTTGGTCTTCAAACTGAAGGTCCTTGGGTCTTGAAGAAAGATTATTTTATTCTTGAGAAGAATGTTCAAACATATGAAATTCCTGCAGGTAGAGAGGTTAACGAACTTTTATGGTTTAGTGACCGTCCATACAATCTTGGATTAGGTGGTATGGCAGGTCCTTTTGGTGGTGTCGGTCTTGGGGCAAGTGAAGCGGGATTTGCCCAAATGGGAAATCAAGGTTCTTACTTTATGATGTCAGGATTCGATTACTTAATTAGAGCACAAGAATCAAATATCCTTAATAGGATTTTAGGTGGTTCTTTAACTTATAGAATTACAGGTTTACCTGATGGTAAAAAAATGATTCATTTATACAATACTCCAGGTGGTAGATTCAACTGGTCAAGTTACGGACAATATGTTGGTAAGGCGGTTTGGTATTGGTATTACGATGTTGAACCTGATAGCAGAGCGGATTGTTTAAAAAATAATCCCGATATTATAAAACTACCTACAGATGTTCCTATTGAAGAACTAACTTGGACAGACCTGAACGTACCTGGCCAACAGTGGGTAAGAAGATGGTTCACAGCCTATTGCAAAGAAACTTTAGCAAGAGTTAGAGGTAAGTATAGTGGTAACTTGAAAACTCCTGACTCTGAAATTATCATGGATTATCAATCCTTGTTAACTGAGGCTAAAGATGAAAAATCTAAATTACTTGAGGAACTTACTGGTGCCGAAGGATGGTTAACAAGAATGAGACCTGAAAAAGTAATGGAGAGAGAAGCATTAATCGCTGAGAACTTAAATAAACAAATGAAGTTCCGAGCAATGCCTCGTCAAATATATGTAATATAATTTTATGGCAATAGTAAAAACAATACCCTCAAAAAAAATTATCGGTGGAATGGCAATTGAAACGTCTGAAATTTCAGTAGTTTCCGAAACAGAATATAGCACCACAGGAGAATCTTGTATAGTAGTAAGAGGAGTTAGTCAATCAATAGTAACTTTAAATTCTAAAACTACAGACCACGTTGTTGTAAAATCAATGACAAGACTTACAATCAAACCAGACATCGGTAAAATCGATGAAGACTACGATGAAATAGTCGCTGATAAGTATGCTTGTATTGAATTTAGATTTGTTGGTGGTAATTGGTATATCTTATCTTCAGACGGTCTGAAGCAGTCCTAATTTTTCTTTCCAACCTTCTTCTGCTAAGTCGTACATATAGTCAGGGTTAAGACCTCTCTTTCCCCAATATGACAACTCAGCTTCTGTGATGTCTAACACATCCTCTTGTAATCTATCTTGAGAACCCTCATCTAAAGGGTGACCATTAATAAGTTCACATTGAGTTGTTGTGAAGATACCTCTATCTGCAGGGTCATTAACAATTAAATTATTTCTAACCTCATCCTTAAAGACAACCATCAAAGGTTCAATTCTTTTATTGAATGTTGTAATTGCTCTTGGTACATTGTAATCTCCTGTTAAATTAGGGTCGTTATCTAAAATATCCTTGTCTAACATATAACAGTTTACCATAACCCCATCGGTAATAGGTTTTGTCTTAGGGTTCATAAGTGCGTTATACGCGTTTGTGTCTTTAATCTGTTTTACAGTCATCTTCTGAACATCACCCTGAGATGCTTTGGTACCATTGTTAACGTACATAATCACATCACCTAAGTTTACACTCAAATTGTTTTGTAAAGCCAACTCCATGTGAGCCATTCTACTCATACTATTACCAGACTTGGTCTTAGTGGTTAATCTTTTAGTATAATCATCAAGACTTAATTTAACTCTAGCTCTTTGAGCAATCTTACTTAATGGTATTTTCTTATCAAATATAGTTTGAAGATACTCGTAGTAATATTCCACAAACGCTTTACCATTACCTTGTAATAACATCTCGATACCTTTATCTAAGAACGTTTCAATATACAATGGAAGTTTCTTAGATTTGATACTATTACCTGTTAATTTAATCTTACCCTTGGCATCCATAACCGCATAGTTCTTACGAGCTAAGTTAATGGTTGATGGCCAAACACCGTCAGTGTCAAGAGCCATCTCACCTCTCATGAAGATATCGTTGTACTCAGCAACATCAGCTTCAGGTCCGTAGTATTCCTTACCCTCTTTAACTTTCCAATTCAATCCACGTCCAACATACACTCTGTTGTTTGCTTCATCAGGAGTTGAGAAGTTTACACCGTCAGTATCCATCACCAATGGAACATATCCTTTAGTCATAAAGTACCTAATCATCTGACGAAGATATTGTCTACCAGTACAAGTAATCTGTTCACCCATGTACATGTCACCCCAAGCATAAACCTGAGGAGCTGATAACGCACCGAACATCGAGTTAATGAAAATCTTAATCGGTAACTGTTTGTTACCATATGATTCAGATTTCTTACGGTCAGTTGTGTAGAATTCCTCAGCAAGTTGTTTGTATTTGATACGGGTATTACGGAAATAACTTAACATACCTTTCATCGCACCTGTCACATCACAGTCGGGGAACACATCGTGTACCAGCTGAATAGAAGGGTATAGAGACGAGAAGTCGAGCTTTAATACATTCTTACTATACCCAACCTTAAGTAGTCGAGAAAGACCTCCTACGAAGTCTGTCTTGGATTCTTTAGCAGGTATTGCAAGTCCATGTTTATGAGACCATGCCAACATCAACATCTTCCATAATGTTGCAGTACCCATTGTAGATACTCTCTCATATGTTGTTGGAATCATCGCAGCCAACAAGAACGAACCTTGGTTGAACTCTTGGTCCACCTTAAGGGTTTCATCTAAGTCATCGTCAAGATACATCTCGACTAACTTGTCACCTGTGATTTTATTATATACGTCAGTACGTTTAGAACAAGCTGCGTCAATCTTAGAATCAACACCAACTTTCTTGTACTTACCGTTTTGAATGTTTAACCAAAAGTCTTCCTTCTTAGCATAGAATGGACCGATATCTGTGTGGTCAATATATACACGGTCAGGAGCCTCCGCATTAATAAATTGGGTGATATACTTCAAACCCGCAGCTTTAATACTTGAGTTAATAGCCTGAGCTCTACGAACAGCGTGGATAATATCAATTACGTTGTAACCCCAAATAGAAGTTTGAGTAAAGTTCTCAACCTCATTGGCAAGTTTCAACATACTATCTTTTCTTGTGAACGAATGGTCGGGATGTAATGACTTACAAATCTTCTTTGGGTCGATACCTAAGATTCTACATCTTTCGAATATCCAATGCCAGTCGAAGTTCGCTGAGTTATAACCACCGATGATACTTGGTTTAAGTTCGTTGATTACTTTGAAGAATTCGATGATGGCGTTTCTCTCTTCAGATTCATCCATACATTCGATTACTCTGTGGTAACCTTTATTGGTTTTAATTCCAATCATGAAGATACGACCGTGTTGAGGTTCAAGAGCAGTCGTCTCTAAGTCATATACCATTCGGGTCACCTCTTCGTAGTTCTCAAAACCTTTGAAGAGTCTTTTTTCTTTTGAAATTAAATATTGTTCTACGGGAGGTAGAATCATTACTTTGTCTTTGGTCTTATCTCCCCATGGGTCACATCCGCCTTCTCTAAAGAATTGGATAAGTTCTCTGTAACCTTTTAGTGATTTAACCATGAAAGTCATACCTCTTTGTAATCTATCATTACCGTGAGTTTCTAACTTATCAATCGTAATACCATGTTTGGTCATGGCTTCTTTCTGAGCCGCTTTGGAACCACCGTAGAAGTTAAGTTCACGTAAGTCACCCACCCACGCAAATGGTGTGAATGTGTCTTTTCGGATTTCTTTTCCTTTACCAGGGATTTCTTTGATTTTGTAAACGCAGTTCTCGCGATAGTCGTATTCAATGGCGACTATAAATTCTTCGGGGTCGTTTCCGTGTAGGAACGATTCAATATCTTGGTCTGTAAACATATGTAATTTTCGAGTGGTTTATTGGCAATCACAACATTGTGAAGTTTACCTTACTCATCATATATAAATATAAAAAAATAAAACTCTTAGTCAAACTACGGACCAATAAAAAACCCGACACTTTCATATCGGGTTGGTTGTTCTATAAAGAAATTCTTGGGCTATTCTGATTTGTTCCGAACTTTTTAAGATAATTTCCGTTTAAAGAAAACACTGAAGTAATAATTTTATAATTTTTTAAATCTTCCGTCAAAATGATTATTTCGACAAAGTCCATGTATTGAGGTAAGTTTAAAGACTCTCCAACTCTTTTACTAAAAACAATAGTGTTGTTGGGTCTTACTAAACTTAATTTGGACATCGCCTTCTTAATTGTGTCAAATTCGTTAATAAAGATATCTTTAATTATCTTATTTGGAACTCCAACCCTTTCATAAAACTTTGGGTTATTTACAAAGTTATCTTCGTAAATTTCCACAATCTCTCCAAGTGATTTTGTACCTTGTCTTTCTCTCGATTGGTGGTAGGTTGCTGTGAGATTAATTAAAAACCCGTCGCGAACAAAGTGGGTTACAGGTGTTGTACTTTCACCCTCTTCTAATATTAGTTGGGAAAGTAAATTTGTTAACCTCATATTAACAACAAGCGGTTTTAGATATGAAACTATCTTGTATGTTTATGTAAAGTTCCTCTCTAATTGGAAGGATTAAATTACCCTCATCATTTTGTATTAAAAACTGTCCTGTATATCTTCCAGGTGTGTTAGTATCTCTTTCAGTAAACTTGAAATAAATGTAATATTCAGGGTCGGCACCTTCAGGTAAGATTAGATTAACAATCTCACATGGAGCTGAAACTATTTTAGGAATTCCTGTTTCCACTTCAATCATAGTAAAGTAGATGGTGGAAACTTCCAAGTCTTGCATAAGTTGCAAATAACCTGACCTCCCGTCTTTTACTACCTGCATTTTTAAAACAGGTAAAGTTGCATTCTTTTTTATATAAAATTCCATAACAATAAATATACTGTTATGATTCTTTACGCAACTCTCTATTATAATGTTCGAATCTATCGTGTTCCGTAGGTGTCATAAGTAATAAACCTGGATAAAGTTCATCTTTTTTAACTAATTGATACATTTGACTCATCCACGTTTGTTCGAACGGGTGTGCCCATGTTGTATCTAAGAACATCTTTTTATTACCTATTCTACTAACAATCTGTGGCCAGTTACAATAGTAAACTTCACCCACGGCATATGGTACCCCTTTGTGGGATAAAACTGCGTTGAATTGAGTTTTAGGTGCGTTAGGGTCAAGTCCAATTTGAGGTAATCTTGGTTTTCCTGGCCAAAACTCTTCTCTTACAGATTGAGGTACATTATACCATGACCATTGAGTTCCATTGTCACCATAAAATTCGGAGTAATTCATTTTTAAGAAATCAAAATTCTCTTTTTTAATAATCTCTAATGACTTGGAGTATAGGTTTGGAGTGTATCTACTAAATCCGTTTCTACAAACAGTTCCTTCATTTGGAAAGAAAAACATATCGTCTTCGAAAAACAAATAATAATCCAAATCTGTTTGGTCAAAATGCTCGGCAATCCATTGTCTTCCACCACAAATACCTAAGTTGTTTTTTTTAATGTGTTCAAAACCAAACTCATCACAAATTTTAATGTATTCTTCAGTTGTGGATAAATCAGACGAATTGTCTAATAAAAACTTTTTAGTCTTTAAAATATAATCTCCATCATAAGCCAACATAGAATCAATAAGAGTTCTAAATTGTTTAGGACTATTAAATGTAATAACATATAGTCCAACTTTGTTAGTATCCAATGTGTTACTTTCTTTACCAGCATTTTCACTTTTTACTTTAAGTTCATCATTTTTTAAATCTTCGAAAAACTTACCAACAAGTCCGTTAGAATCGATTTCAAAGTAATTAATTAAATCAGAATGTTTATATGACATAATACTGAAAATTGATTCTTCAGTACCCATGTATCCTTCATCTAATGTGGATTTTAACAATCCATAATAAATTCCATTAATGTCTCCAATACTTTCTTTTGGTCCACCAAAAAATCCTCCACGAGAAACCTTGGTTACTTTGGCACCTGCAAGATAATTTAACTTATTATATTCAAAACCATGAATTTCATTCTCAGCGCCATACGGGAAACTAATGAATGAAAATTTTGAAATATATTTTGAAAGTTTATCTAACACTTTATCGTGAGTGAAATAACCTGGATGAACTGTGTTTGTTAACCCACCATCAATCCAAAACATATATTCAGAATTGAATTGGTCCATGATTTTGGCATCGTGTAACAAAAACACTTTAGACATTACTAATGGATTATAGTTCTCCAAACGAGCCTGTGTTGATTCCTTTAACCAACCAACTTGATTTTGCCAATCAGGGTTTGTTCTAATTTTTTGAATTAAAGGAAAGAATTCTGAATTGGTAAACCATGACAATGGTCTAACAATAAATTGAGTGTTTTCAGGTTTTCTTTTTTTGAAAACAAATTCTCTTAATTCTTCATCACCAAAAACTATAAGGTTTTCTTCAACCTCTAATAGTTTTTCAAACTTGTCTAAATAATGTTGGTAAGGTCTAGACCAACCTTCGGTAAGTTCTCCTCTACCGATATCCCATATACCTGTTACTAAAGTTATATTACTCATATATTCTGTTGAATTCTTCTAAAATTTTATAAAAACTTTTATTCTGTTCAAAAAGTTCATTTGTTACTCCTTTAGGAGCGTTATCTCTACACCACCAAATATCGAAATGTTTTCTCTGAAATAAATCCAAATGGTTAAAATACATTAAAGTCATTACATGTTCTTCATGCGGTATACCTTTGTCTTCAGTTATTATTTTTTGAACATAGTCTTCAAATAAATTAACAACCTCATCCCACTTATCTCTGTGTCCACCGAACATACCACCGATTACGTGGATACTTCTATCGTACTCTGTATACCATTTTCTATCAACAGTACCCGACCAATAGTTTCTATCATTCTCTTTACCTAAAATTAGAAACTTATCGCCAGTATCTTCAATAACATTCTTTAAAAATTCGTTATTGAATAAAACGCTTTCGTAATATCTTTGTTGAATATGTTCACTTGTTAGATATTTTAAAGGTATTAAACCACAATGTGATAATCCCGCATCAATCCAATAGTAATAATCGTAAGACTTATCTTCATTCCACCACCAATGGAACTTACTGTATTGAACTTCAACACATCTGTCTCCATTTTTAGTTTCTTCAATGTTTTTATATTGATTGATTAAATCTTTGAATTTTGTATTTGCAATATTAAAAACTTGGAATTTTAGTTTGTCTTTTGATATTGAATGTTCATTGTAAAAGAACTCTTCCAATGAAGGTAATTCTCTATCTGAAGTATAACATAGGAAATCTGCGTCTGTCATCTTTAAAAGTGATAATAAACTATACCTATAATGTCCTCCTCTATTGGGTCTTCCTCCAAATTCGGTGCCGTATAAATCACTATATATTGATGTTATAAATTTAACTGACATAATAATATTCTTTGTGTTCGTTTCTATCCTTAATCTCTTGAACTTTGTATTGGTCCATAAATTCGTTAGGAATTTTTGTAGGACACCATCTATTCCAATTGTATGTTTGCATATACCAATTGTTATAAACTCCTTCAGAGATATTAGAATAACTTGTTTTTTGAGGTGCGATTGGAATTATAGGACAATAACTCTGATGTTTTTGAACTATAAACTTAAAGGTATAATCGTCCAAAGCGTGAAAGTATTCTCCACTACTTGTGAACGCAGTTAAAGATATGTCAAACATTGTATCATAAATTGATTGGTCATAAATAACCATGTTTGCCCCAAATATACCTCTCGCCTCTTCAGGTGCTTCGGGTAAATTTGTCATGTCTAATAACAATTCACACTTCTCACTAATGTTTATTGGTCTGTTTTGAGTTGGTCCTAAATTCATCATTGCGAATTCTAAATCAGGACACTCCTCTTCTATTTTTTGTAATAAATCTTTTGCATAAGGCATTACACCACAATCATCCTCAATAATCATAACACGAGGATAATTTCTTTCTTTAGCAATTTTTATTACTTCTAAAGTTGATTTGGTAATACCCATATAAGAATTGGTATCAATCGCTGAGAATCTTTCGAATTCCCATCCAAGATATTCCATCTCTTTGGTGATTGACTCCATTCTATCGGGTCTTCTATCCAAGTTTATCACAAACTTGGGAATTTCATTAAACTTCATTAACTAACGTGATTGTGAGTTAATCGACCTGTTATTCTATCACACCATCCTTTAGATTCTGAGTGAGGCCATACAACCCAGTAAGTTGGCATTTCATCTGTTTGGAAATCTCTCCATACCTTACAGTACTTATCAGGGTCTCTCATGAATCCTGCAATCTCATTTTTGTCGGCATCTTTTCTATAAAGAGTTTCGTCTTTGTCGTTATGGAATGCAACAACCCAAAAATCATAATCAGTTTCAGTTACTTGAGAATATCCAATATCGATACAATGTTTAAACACCATACAGAAACTATCTTTCCATTCTTGTTCCGTCTCAAAGTTATAAGGGTTTGGTGGATAGTTTTTATCTAAAGTATATTTGTCGATTGCTCTTTTTTCGAATAAAAGACCTGAATATTTTTCATAATCTTTTAAAGTTCTAACGGTACCAAATCCATATTGTCCTTCATGTCCTTCTTGAGTTTCACCGTCCATACCAAATAATTTTCTATTTGTTAAGTGAGAGTGACTATTTTTTTGACCCCAAGTCTTATCGTCATCCCATTGTTTAGTTCTACCTTTACGAGTGTACTCGTGGTAAACTACAGGAATATGTGTGTGGAATAAATCGTAACCCCATGTGTAAGCTCTTGCTGCAATTGAAATTTCTTCACCATGGAAATAGTATTCAGGATTGTGTTGAACTTCTTTTGAGAACTCTCCTAATGTGAAACAGAAGTGAGCTGAGTAGAATCTTGATGTTACTGGTTTCTTCATCTCTCTCCAACCTGGTATTGTTTCAGGTAAAAAGAATACTGCTCCTTCAGGAATAAATCTATCAAAGGCCATTCTCCAAGCATCGGTTGCTCTTCCTGCTGGGTCATTTTCAGGGTCGAAGGATGGTACATAACCCGTAAGTAGAGGCTTCTTGTACCCATCCTTTTGTAGACCCTTAATCATCTTGATTAAGACATCGTCCCAATCTTTGATAAATCTCATGTGAGAGTCAATTTGTAATGTATATGATTCCCCGTCATAAAGTTGTTGAGTTAGGTTTCTTGCCCAACATACACCTTTGGCTTCTTCATAAGGAATATCTAATATTTTAAATCTTTTGTCGTCTCTGTACTCATCCAAATTATCGAATCCGTCTTCTTCAGCGAATTGTCTTGCGATTGAAAATACCAAGTTTTTTGGTCTCTTAGCGTTTGCCAACATATCTTTTATGGTTGGAATCAGTTGTGGGTCTCTATAAGACGCAATTTGTACAAAAATTTTCATTTAAAGTGTATTTTGTATAAAAATAAAAAACCCTCCACAAAAGTAGAGGGTTTTATTTATATTATTTTTTTTAATTTTAAATACATCCGTTAGGGTCTGATGAAGTAATCTGTCCTAATCCACCTGTTACTTGGTACCAAGCGGTTCCGTTAGAATAGAATCCATTAGGTACTACGTCAACAAGAGGTCTCGCGGTAGATTCGTATAAGTACTCACCTACATTTGGTCCTACTCCACCTGATATTGAACCATAGATTGTTTGAGGGGAAGCACTAAATGCTATACAAGCGTTGTTAGCCGTTGCACCTGTACCTAAACTATATGTATACCATGCAAATGTTGATGTTGGAGTTTGAGTTACTGTTGGTGTTGGTGTACTTGTTGATGTTTGAGTTATTGTCGGTGTTGGTGTCACTAATGCTGAACATAATGTAAATATTCCTAATTGACTACCGTTACTTGCTAATTGAGTTACTGAAGTTCCATTACTATAGAAACCTGCCATATCGTATGTTACACCACCTGTTGATGTTGTATAGAATTGAGTGTTTTGGTCAAATAATGAATTGAAAGCATATATTGTTACCGATACTCCCGCTTCACAAGCCGCATTAGAAGTTATTCCTGAATACACATTAAACGATTGAAATGGTGATGTCGGAGTTGGTGTGCTAGTTGGTGTACTAGTTGTAGTTGGTGTTGCAGTAACTTCCGCAGTAACTGTTGGTGTATTAGTTGGAGTCCCACTCGGTGTGTTAGTTGGTGTATTTGTAGGAGTAGCGGTATTAGTTGGTGTTTGAGTATTAGTTGGAGTTGGTGTACTTGTTTGTGAACTAGTCGGAGTATTAGTTGCAGTAACACTTGGAGTTGGGGTTGCGGTTGGAGTAGTTGTTGAAGTAGGCGTTGGTGTCGCTGTCTCACTAATCGGAGGGAAAGGTCCTTGGTTAACAAGTGAAATAATACTACTGTATACAGGAGATATTGCAAATGTCCCATTAATCAACCAAATATTTTTTGTTTGACCTGGAGTTAATTCGACTTGATAATCCCACATTGAATCATCACATCTTCTATAATTAAAGTTCACAATTGTGGAACCTGTATTTGTTAAGGTATATTTGCTACATGCCATCTTAAATGTTATTTACTAAATAAATACTACGAATTGTTCTAATTTATTAAAGTAGAAACAAAAATTATTATTTTATGAAAAACTAATGTTACGGACATGCTCCAATGTAATCGGAATTACCATCACCATTCACCACAATCACTGTTTGAGCACAATAATTTATAGTAGTTCCAACATTAACTAATACATCATAAGCAAATCCATTACAATCAATTCCAGCGAATGTTGTATTATCATTAATACCACCAAAGAATACAAATTCTTTACAAATATCGTTTGTTGGAGTTACGGTTGGTGTACTCGTTTGAGTCACTGTCGGAGTATTAGTTGGTGTTTTTGTATTGGTAGGGGTTGGAGTATTCGTTGGTGTTTCTGTATTGGTAGGGGTTGGAGTATTCGTTGGTGTTTCACTTGGCGTATTAGTTGGGGTCTTTGTATTAGTTGGAGTATTCGTTGGTGTTTCTGTATTTGTTGGAGTTGGAGTATTCGTTGGTGTACTCGTTTGTGTTGGAGTGTTTGTTGGTAATACGGAACACAATGTTATTCCAAGGGTATTACCAGACATATCAAGTTCAAGTAAAATTCCTAAATAATTGTAATATCCTGCAATGTTTCCGACAATTCCACCATTTGGTGTATTGAAGAAATAATTATTTTCGTCAAAAGTTGGTACCACACCATATATAAACCCGCTATCAGAACCATTACATGCATCATATGGACTTGTTCCTCCACTTAAACAACTAAATGGATATAATATAACCCCCGAAGGAGTTACAGTTGGAGTTTGTGTTACTGTTGGAGTCTGTGTTTGATTTGGAGTATTAGTTGGTGTTGAAGTATTAGTAGGTGTTACTGTTGGTGTTGAAGTATTAGTCGAAGTGTTAGTTTGAGTTACAGTTGGTGTGTTAGTTGGAGTTTCAGTAGGTGTTGGAGTTGGAGAAGTTGCAGTAGGTGTTTTGGTAGGTGTTGGAGTTGGAGAAGTTGCAGTAGGTGTTGCGGTAGGTGTTGGAGTTGGTCCTGGAACTACAACAGTATACGCATAAGCATAGGTTGGAACATAACAACTATAAGTTCCATAGTAATAGCCCGCAACATAACTGAACGGAAAAATTTGATTACCTAAGTCAACGGCAGTACCTCCCGTTTGAGGAAAGAACGTAACTTCGGTAGTTAACCCGCTTAAACTTACACTTGAAATATATACACCACAATCTGCCATGTTAATAAATACTCAAAACTTTTATTTTATCCTTTAACATAACCCAACATTAATAATTTGGTTACCACTAAGTTGAATAAAATTTGTACCATTCGATATTGTGAAATTTGCACCTATTGGAGGTATTGTTAATGATTGGTTACCGTACACATAATCACCAACTTCCAATAAGTTAAACGGTTTTGATGTAAAAATTTGTACGTTATTAGGGTTTGCAATCATACTTACCGATTCACAAACATTTTGGTACCAACCACCTGTTCTTAAATTATACATATAAACTGTTGTTGGTGTAACCGTTGGTGTTGTCGTAGGTGTTGGAGTTGGTGATGTAGAAGTAGGTGTTGGTGTTACCGAACTTTGAGTTGGTGTTGATGTAATAGTTGGAGTTGGTGTTGTTGAAGGGCATAAACCCACTAAGGATATTGTAAGAGGAGCTCCATAACTTTCAACAATTAAATCCTTAGCACAAACATATTGTACTTCTAATGGATTGATTGGTGAAACACTAATTATGTCGGTACAACCAGTCCATCTATAATATCCTTCTTCGACATTATTGTAATTGGTGATAATAAAATAGTTACAGTTTACACTCATATTATGTTGGTGTATTAGTTGGTGTTATTGTTGGTGTTGGTGTATTTGTTGGGCATGGATAGAAAGAAGAAAATAAATCATTACATGGTACCATCAAATATCCTAAATCGTTACACGGAACCGAAATATAAAGTAAGTCATTATTAGGTATGAAAATTCTACAGTTAAGACAGTTAGGGTCTAATAAGTTATATTTGTTTTTTAATAATAAAAAATTGTGTCTAATCTGAGATGCGTTTAATGGTTCAGTATACATTCTAAATGCACTAACGTCACCAATCATACTACCTCCAAAGTACTCCTCTAATTTAATATGAGTCGTAAGTCCTGAGTATTCTGTATGTGTTAAATCTTCTGTTGTTAAACATTCGGGGTCTTGTTGGTAAGTTATCCCACTTAACTCTGTTGGGCATCCCGCAGAAAATGTTAGGTTATCATGAAGTCCTTGAGTACCCCCACCAACTGAAATATTATATCCAACACCAATTTGTTTTTCTTTTTCCGCATTAACAAGTCTTGGTATAATTTCTTCAAAGTTTTCAGCAACTAAGAATAATTTACCGTTAACATAAAACTTAAGAGTACCTAATCTGTATTTTTGTTCTTCGGTCCACATGTCATTGAATGTAACCACTTCTGTTGAAGGAGGTACAAATCCTACGTCATGTGTTATCGGAGGTTCAACTAATGTGACACTTCTATTTTCTAATGTGGCAAAATATACATCCTCAACTAAAAGACCAAGTCCACCCTTCTCATATAAGTCACAAGTATCTAACCATTCTTTTCTTTGGAACACGGCATCTATTTGTACCCAATGTTCAACATTAGGATATGTTGTTCCACTACAGTCGTCAAAGATTCCTCTTGTTGAACACCATTCAGTGACAGATGTTCCTGTGTGATAAGTTATACCTGTAAGACAAGTACCACTAGATTCACAACCTCCTGTTATTCTATATGTCTTAACACATAATCTTGGACTTCCCGTGTCACCACTAAGTCTTAAAGATAATGCATTTGACACACCATCATATAATGGGTCTTTCTCAGAGTACTCGGCATATGATTCACAATTACAAGGGCAACCACAAGAACAATGTGTTATGGTTCCTCCTGATGGTTGGTAAACTTGTAGACATTGAGACGATGTATTGGCGGTACTGGCACAACCACAAGTGTGCATACATGTTAACCCTGAAGTCACTCTTGTATACCCTGTATCTTGTTTTGGTTCACCATCGGCGTAATGATAAAATTTGTTTTCGGCTCTCGCCCCCATGTAGAAAAAGGTTCCCTTGTTGTCTGGATACCTTGCGTTAAGACCAACAGAAGTATCTCCTGTCCATCTATATCTTAACATAAATTCTGCAGTCCATCCTAAAGAAACTCTTTGAGGGAACACCTGATAATCGTATCCTGGTAATTTGTAGAATCCTTGGAAGAATCCTCCGTCTAATCTTGCAAAATAACCTACAGGACTACCATCTGTTGCATAGGACATATCATAGTTGTAGGAGTCATCGTTCCATAACCTGTTTTCAGAAGTCGTGAAACCCGTGATAGGATGCATTTTCATTCTCCTATCATATTTGTATCTACTATATGTGTCAGCAGATGTTGTATATAAACCTGTGGTGATTTGAATTGTCTCACCTGACATGTGTTTGACAAGACCATTATCAATCCCTGTCAAACCAACATCACATAGGTCGGTAACTATTGGACAGAAATTTGGGTCAGTATCAGTTGGGTTCCAATAGTTCTCTGATACAATAACATCATTATCAAATGAACAATCCCCTGTTTGGCAAATCGTTGTTCCCGAACTATTAAAGTCAAACTTAAACGGCATTCTATTCCCATCATTCTCACCTATTAATAACGGTGAAAATACTACTTCTTGGTCATAGTCTTTCTCGTCAGATGCGAGACAAATGTCCGTGACTTCGTTGACAGGTTTAATTCCCCATCTTCTAAAATTATATTGATTAATATTTTGATATGCCATAAACTAATGATAAATACCTTGTGTCGTGGTATTTATATGATAAAAAGAACAGATGATTGCCACAGATAACGAATTTTATTCATCACCGTATTATTTTCTTTTAAGAGACAAAGGAGATAAATATTCCTTATATTTCTCTGTAGAGGGAACTTTAACCGAAGCACGTAAAAAAGATGAGGTTATTCACTTTGAAAAAAGTAAGGGTGAGAAGGTAAAAAAACATTTGAAAAAAGTTGCAAACGAGAAAAAAGTTAAGAATACAAAAACTTTAAAAGCTGACTTGGAAGAATTGGTAAATGCGGATGGAGCTATGTCAAACTCTAAAATTCCAATTCTTGACCCTAAATTGCATCCAAAGAAAACTATGGACCAAACAGTTCCAGCCGCTCGTATTACAAACGACCCGATTTCTCGTGGATATAGAACATACTTCGGTGAATCAGCTGAGGAAATAGAAGAGATTGATATGTCAGGTGCTTTTGGATATGAAGAAACTGAAGACATGGATGGGAAGGATACGTTTGAATATTTGGTTAAAGATATGGGAATGGAACCTGATGATGCTAAAGAAAGAACAAAACAACAAGGAAAAGACCCTTCAGGTAATAAAGACAAAAAATCAAAATATTATAAAGATAAAAATTTTATCACAAGAGCAACTCTATCCGAGATTCAAAAACAAAAGGCTATCAAAATGGTTGAAGACCTTTTGGCAAAAAAGAAATCTTCAGAGGATGGTGATGTAAATGAAAAAGATGTTGACGATTTTAAAATTCTAAAAAGAAACATTGCTAACTTGAAAAAACAAGCTGAGCGTCAAGGTCTTCAAATTGATGACTTGATTAAGTTTCTAAAGATAGAATTAAAAAAATAATATGAACCAAGACCTATATAACTCAGCTAAAGGGGAGATTGAATTTCCAAAAGACAAACAGGAACATATGAAATTATGTTTCCATAGGGTAAAGGGCGCCGATGAGAATACTGAAGGTTTTAATAGAAATCAGGAATTACAAGGTAAAAATTTTATAGAATACAAACAATTAAAAAGGATTAAAAACTTTTTTGATAATTTTAAAGGAAACCACAATGAGGCTCCATTTATATTAAATGGTGGTGTTGAAATGAAAAATTGGGTTGAGAACGAATTAAGAAAAATGAGGGACTATAATAAGATGACAAAAACAAACAAGATGAACGCAGGAATGCAGAATCAGTTTTTGAAACCTCACGAAAAGAAAAACTTTAATAACGTAAGACCCTCTCAAGAACATACAAGTACTGTTGACAGATATAACGCAGCAGTTACTGAGAGCCTTAAAAGAATAAACGAACTAATTTCAAAATTATAATCATGGCTAACGAACTAAGTATAGACTTGTCTCAAAATGAACCAAACGCACTTACCGCTTATGCGGACGCAGAAAGAGCTAAACTAATCCCAAAAAATGACTTTAACGCGGTGGGTAACGAATACTCATCTGTAAATAGAGATGCCGTTGCTGACGGTGATTCTATGGGTAGAGGTACTGGAGCTTTCTTGGACGTTTACAACGTAAATGCTGGAACTATTGATGACGTAGTAGAAAGAAAAAACGAAATCAAAATTAACAGATTTAACTCATCAAAAACATACCCTAATTTCTAATGAAGTTAAATGAAGCTCTTAAAGGTTTAATATGTGAAATCGCATCTATCGATGGCGTCGTTGACTCCATTAAGAAAAGACAGGTGGTGATTATCTATTACGATGGTGATGAACCAGGTGGTAGAGGTATTAGACAAATCGAACCTGTTTGCTTGGGAACAAGTAAGGCGGGTAACAAGATTTTAAGAGCTTGGGATGATGAAGGTGCGTCTCACACTGCATATAAAGGAGAACAACCATTACCAGGATGGAGAATTTTTAGGCTGGACAAGATATTGTCAATTAAACCAACGGGTGAAGTTTACAATACTCCAAAACCTGGTTATAATTTTAATGGAGATAAAAGTATGGTTAGTGTTATTATTAACGCAAAGTTTGATAATCAACAACCTGATGCACCTGCACCAACCACACCAGTTACTTCTCCAACATTACCGACCCCAACTCCAACGCCAACAGAACAAGAAAATTTAGCATAATATGACTGACGATTTTTTAAAAAAACTAATGGTTTCTAAAGCCATCATGGACAAAACAACTGACGGAGGTAGTAGTACCTCTTCAAGAAACTCAAGACCTGAAAATATGGTTCAAGAGTTTGATATGCCACAAGCAAAATATAATATCCCACAAGAGTTCTTACAAGAACAACCATCTATGGGACAAGGTCAACAACCTTACCTATCTGAATTACCAAGAGTGAATACAAAACCAGTTGGTAATCCAAGTGTTGACGCAATTAAAAATTCAAAACTTCCTGACGAAATTAAGAGATTAATGATGGAACACCCAATTGCTCAACCACAACAACAAGAGGCAACATTATCTAATGACTTAATTGAAAGAGCGACAAGATTAATGAAACAAGACCAAAGTGGGTATGTACCTGAATCGGCAAAACCAAAAATTCAATCGGCAACCACATCGGCACCTCAACAATCCTTAGGTACTGAAAAAATTAACTATAAATTAATTCAAAAAATGATTAATGAAGCGGTAAATAACGCTCTTAAAGAGAATGGATTAGTTATGGAAAGTTCTGAAAAATCTAATGAAATATTCAGTTTTAAAGTAGGTAAGCACGTATTTGAGGGTAAAGTCACTAAAATTAAAAAGTTGGCCTAACACCTTTTCTTATTTGACATATTTTGTTATACTTTTGAGTATATAATAAAACTTATGTCAAAAATTAAAGTACTAGTAGTACCATCCGATAGAAGCGGGGTTGGTAAATTTAGGTCAGTCGACCCACACATCTTTTTACAAAATCAATATCCCGACGATTTCCATGTTGATATCATATACGAACCACCATATGATGATGTAAGCTTTTGGACTGATTACCAAATAGTTGCATTCCACAGAAGTATTGGTCCTGATTTCGAAAGAGCTCATCGACTTATCCAAATGTTAAACTCTTTAGGAGTTGCAACCATTTGTGATATCGATGATTATTGGATGCCAGGTAAAGAACACCCAATTCACGATATCATTAAAGTTCACAAAATTAACGAGAAAATTGTTGAGAACTTAAAAGTTGCAAAATACATTACAACCACAACTTCAATATTTGCAGATGAAATCCGTAAATTAAATAAGAATGTTGTTGTATTCCCTAACGCAATTAATCCAAACGAATCTCAATTTAAAGAACCAACATTAGAGTCAGACAGACTTAGAATTGGATGGTTAGGAGGTTCATCTCACTTACATGATATTCAACTATTAGACCAAGGTCTTGGTAAAATTACTTCATTGAAAGATAAGTTGCAGTTTGTACTTTGTGGTTTCGATACAAGAGGTACTGTGACCGAAATTAATGCTCAAACAGGAGAACAGAACAAACGTAACATTCTTCCTCATGAGACCGTATGGGCTCAATATGAAAAAATATTCACTCAGAATTATGGAATAGTTTCTGAAGAATATAAAAAACACTTAATAAATTACGACCAACAATCTTATTCAAACGAATTGAATGAGGCGTATGTTAGGGTTTGGACTAAACCTGTAACTTCTTACGCTAAAAACTATTCTAAGTTTGATGTATCATTGTCCCCTATTAAAAACACAATGTTTAATAGAATGAAGTCTCAGTTAAAAGTTATCGAGGCAGGATTTTATAAGAAAGCATTAATAGCATCTGACTTAGGTCCTTATACTATCGATTTAAAACACTGTTTGAAAAATGGTGAGTTTGTTGACGGTAACGCGTTATTGGTTAATGAAAATAGAAATCATGCTGATTGGCCGAAATTTATTGAAAAGTTGGTAAAAAACCCTAACTTAGCAAAAGATATGGGTGAAAGATTATATGAGACCGTTAAGGACAAATATGATTTAAACATCGTAACAAAAACAAGAGCAGAATTCTATAAATCAATTGTAAAATGATAAACATACCTTTAACTAAAATTTTATTTTTAGACATCGAAACTGTCGGTATCCAACCTGATTGGACGGCACTTGAAGAACTTAGACCTGAATTGGCATATCAATTTAGAAACTACCATGATTGGTTTCAGAAAAGATTCCCTGAAGATGCTGACAAACCTGTTGGTGAAATGTTTGTTAACAGAGCAGCGTTAGTTCCTGAGTTTGCAAGAATTGCTTGTGTTAGTGTTGCCTTCGTCACAGATAAAGGTGAAACTAAAATGCAATCATTCAGTGACCCTGATGAAAAAAAGTTATTAAAGGATGTTCAAATATTACTTAAACGAGTTGGAGAATTAAACTTCTTCTTGTGTGGACACAACGTTAAAGGATTTGATATCCCTATGTTGGCCAAAAGAATGATGATGAATGGTATTCTTCCTCCGAAGATATTACCAGGTCATGACACTAAACCATGGGAAATTAAAGCTCTTGATACAAAAGAACTTTGGCAGTACGGTGGTTATGGTTCCATCGCGTCATTAGAATTGATGTGTGTTTGTTTAGGTGTTGAGTCATCTAAAAACATGGAAGTAACAGGCAACAAAGTTCACGAAGCCTTTTGGGTTAAGAAAGACATCGAAGGTATCGTAGAGTACTGTGAAAAAGACGTATCGGTTTTAATCGACGTAATTAACAAATTATTAAAATTACAATAATGGATAGAGAAATTAAACCAGATGCTTGGGAACAAATACAATCTCAATTTGATAAAATAAAACTTGAGGCAGGTATTGAACCTGAAGAGGAATATATCAAAGAGTTGGAAGAAATGTTAGGTATGTCGATTGACGAAATGAATCGTGAAACCGAAATTATTTTAAAGACGCGAACTATTGGTGTTGAATTAATTCATAAAGACGCCAAATTTCCTGACTACGCATACCCATCTGATTCTGGTTTTGATTTATATTCAACCATAGATTATACTCTACCTCCGTTTGGAAGAGCTTTAATCCCAACAGGAATTAAATTATCTATCCCTGATGAATATGAAATTCAAGTTAGACCAAAAAGTGGATTGGCAATAAACCAAGGGATTACGGTATTGAACACACCAGGTACTGTGGACTCAGGTTATAACGGTGAAATCAAAGTAATCGTATTCAATACAAATAACCACGAAACAATTATAACCAAAGGTATGAAAATCGCTCAAGCGGTTTTATGTCCTGTGATAAACGGTAGATACGTGAACCTAAACCCTGTTGATAAGATTGAAGACAAGGATAGAGGTGATAATGGTTTTGGTAGTACAGGAATAATTTAATAGAATGATTACAGTTGCATATTCAACAAGAAAACATAACCCCGAATTTATTGAATATCTAAAAAAGAGTTCGGGATTTAAAAAACTTGAAGTTATTGAAAAAGTTAATAACGGGGAGAAGTCCCTTGCTCAAGTTTATAATGAAGTCTTATCCGAATCTAAAACGGATATAGTATTATTTTGTCATGACGACATCTATTTTGAAACCAATTCATGGTACAGTAAATTATTGAAACACTTTGAGAAAAGTGATTTTGGTATTGTTGGAATGGCTGGTACCACACAAATGCCAAGTAGTGGTATGTGGTGGGAAAACAGAAAAAAGATGGTTGGAATTGTTAATCATGAAAGTGATGGGAAGAAATGGGAATCAAAGTATTCTGAGTCTTTTGGAAACTCAATCATGGAAACAATAGTTGTTGACGGTTTATTTATTGCCGTTGATAAGAGAAAACTTAAAAAGAATTTTAACGAAGAGTTTAAAGGGTTTCACTTCTACGATATACCTTTTTGTTTTGAAAACCATATCGAGGGTGTTAAGGTTGGTGTCATCACTAACATTAGAATCACTCACAAATCAATCGGACAAACTAACGAACAATGGGAAGAGAACAGAAAACTGTTTGAAACTAAGTACGCCAAAAGTCTACCAGTAAAACTTAACCACGACTCTCAAAGAAGAATTAAGGTTTTAATATCTTCATTATTTTTTAGAACATTCACGGGTTCGGAATTATACGTTTACGAACTTGCAAAAAATCTAATCAAACAAAACTGTGACGTGACTGTTATGTCCCAAATAGGTGGGCCATTAACAGATATGGCAAAAAGAATTGGTATTAAATGTGTCTCATTTGAAGAAGCACCAGGTTTTAAACTTGGTGACGGTAAATGGGGATTCAATACTGAAGAAGGATTTAAACCATCAACAGAAAATGTATTATATAGAGTTTCTGAAGTTAACTTTGATATTATTCATATGCAACACAAACCTGTTGCAGAAAGAATGATTCAATTTTATCCTGAGATTGATAAAGTATATTCAATACATTCTGAAGTTATTGAGTTGGAAGACCCAATTAAACACGAATCAATTAAAAAATATATCGCAATTAGACCTGAGATTAAGGACCATATTATTAATAAGTTTGAAATTCCTGAAGAAATGATTGATGTTATTTACAACCCAATCGACAGTGATAAATTTAAACCAAAACCCACAGTTAAGACTGAAAATTCTGTATTGTTTGTTGGAACCATAGATTATCTAAGAAAGGAAGCTATTTTAGATTTGATGGAACGAACTAAAGAAGAAGGTAAAGAACTTTGGTTAGTTGGTGAAGATAAGTCAAACTACTTACAACAAGTTTTAGTTGAACCTCACGTTAAACATTTCCCTCCTACTTGGGCTGTCGAGAATTTCATCTATAGATGTGAGGAAACCGCAGGAATTCAATTAGGAAGAACAACTATCGAAGGATGGATGTGTGGAAAACCAAGTTGGATTTATAAAGTAGATTCAGGTGGATTCATCTTATCAAAAGAAAGATTTGAACCACCGACAGACGTAGAGAAATACTTCGCCTCTAACGTTACGAAACAAATAAAAGAAGAATACCAAAAAGTACTTTAATGAATAGAATTATAGATTACGAAAACTTATCAGTTAAAATCCAAGATTGGATAAAATCTTATGTAGAAGACAATAACATAACTTATTTAGTTGTTGGAGTTTCAGGTGGAATTGATTCCGCTGTGGTATCTACATTATGTGCTGAGACAGGATTACCAACTATTTTGGTTGGTATGCCGATAAATTCAAGTCCTGAAAATACAAGGTTATCAGATTTACAAATTTCACTTTTAACCACTAAATACTCTAATGTTGAGGGGTGTCATATTGATTTGTCACCAGTGTTTGAATCGTTTAAGTCTCGCAAAGCATTTGATAAAATGTTTACCTCAGAACTTGGATTTGCAAACACAAAATCAAGATTGAGAATGATTTCCCTTTATCAAATTGCTTCATCAGTTAATGGTATTGTAATTGGAACAGGAAATAAAGTCGAAGATTTTGGTGTTGGTTTTTATACAAAGTATGGTGATGGTGGTGTGGACATTTCTCCTATTGCCGACCTATATAAATCAGAAGTTAGAGAGTTGGGTAAATTATTAGGAGTACCTCAAGAAATTGTCACCGCAGAACCTACAGATGGGTTATGGGAAGATAATAGAATTGATGAGACTCAAATTGGAACTTCGTATGACAACCTTGAGTGGGTTATGGAATACGGTATTAAAAAATGGGAAGATGGGTTAGAATTAACCGAAAAAGAAAATATTGCAATCTCCAAATATGTAGATTTCAACACAAAAAATAAACATAAGATGGTTTCAATACCAGTTTTTGAATTAAAAGAAAATAATATCATATGAAAATAGGAGTTATTGGTGCAGGTCGATTAGGTTTGACATTTGCATTATTATGTGAAAAAGCAGGATACGATGTATTAGTATCTGATAAAAGAGAGGATTATATCCAAAATTTAAATCAAGGAGTTTGTTCAACAAACGAACCTATGATTCAAGAAATGTTATCTGTTGTTTACGACTTTAGTGCAACCACAGACAACATAGAAATTATTAGAGAATGTGATGTTATCTTCACGTTTGTTGCAACACCATCTACTGTGGATGGTAATTATGATACTTCAAAAGTATTTGAAGTGGTAAATGATTTCTTTACGGCATCACAACTTGATATACCAGTACATGGTAAAAAATTAATTATTGGATGTACAACTAATCCTGGAGATATAGAACAAATTCAGGACAAACTTAGAATGTTTGATATTCAAGTCGCTTACAACCCTGAGTTTATTGCTCAAGGTGAAATTGTTAAAGGTCTTGAACAATCTGACATTGTTTTAATTGGTACCGAATATACTGAGATAGGAATCACGTTGGTTAAGATTTATGAGAAAATTCAAACAACACCTATCAACGCTCACATTATGTCGTCAAAAGCTGCCGAAATAACAAAGATAGGTATTAACTGTTTCTTAACCAATAAAATTAGTTACGCCAACATGATGGGTGATATCTTAATGAAGGCTGGTTTAAATAAAGAAATTGACACTGTGTTAAGTGCTATTGGTGGTGATAGTAGAGTCGGCAAAAAATATATGAAATATGGTTTTGGATTTGGTGGACCTTGTCTACCAAGAGACAACCGAGCATTAGGATTTTACGCAAAAAATTTAGGTATGGAATTAAACCTTCCATTGACCGTGGATGACTTTAATAAAGAGCACTCTATTTTCTTAAAAGACCACTACATCTCATTGAATCCTAATAAAGAAACTCCTTTTGTAATGAATTATATTACATATAAGAGAGGTTCTGATATCTTAGAAGAGTCTCAACAATTTAAACTTTGCATCGACTTATTAGATGAAGGGTATTTTGTAAATGTAATTGAAATTGATGAGGTTGCTAAAAATTTACAATCATTAAGTGAATCGTACAACGGTAGACTTAAGTTCTATAAACAGGGTACAAAACCTGAAGGGTATGTAATTAATTTACAATGATAAAATTTGTTTGTTGTTTTTGGAATGCTGAGAAGTATATCAAAAACTGTATCAGAACTTTAAAATCACAAAAAGATACAGAGTTTGAAGTTTATTTAATTGATGATATATCAACAGATAATACTGTTGAAGTTGTTAAGAAACTAATTGAAGGGGACAACAGATTTAAATTAACGGTAAACACCGAAAAAAAATTTAAATTAAGAAATTTAATAGAACTAATATCAACATTTGATGATGAAGATATTGTTATTGAGATTGACGGTGACGATTTTTTACTTAACAGTGACGTTGTTAGTGATATACGAAACGTATATTCAGATAAAAAAGTTTGGTTAACTAACGGTTCGTTTATGTATTCTGATGGTAACCCAGGATTTTCTTCCGAATGTAACCCCGATACCGTAAGAAAAGATGTATTTAAATTTTCACATCTTAGAACTTGGAAAACTTTCTTATGGAAGTCAATTCCTGAGGACTATCTAAAAGACGATGACGGAACTTATTTTAAATCCGCTGCGGATGTTGCATACACATTCTCATTATTAGAATTGGCAGGTAAGGAAAATTATAGATTTTTACCAAACCTATATTATGTTTATAATGCGAGTTCCCCATACAATGACCATAAGGTCGGAAGTGCCACAGGTGGAGGTCACCGAGAACAAGAAAGATGTTCAAACATAATAAGAAATAAAACCAAATTAAAAAAACTGATTAAATGAGTAATTTAATATCCTGTAATTTAATGGGTGGGTTAGGGAACCAAATGTTCCAAGCCGCTCACGCATTGGCACACGCAATGAAATTGAACCGAGAGGCGGTATTTGTACCACGTTCATGGACTCCAATGCAAGGACGACAAACAGATAACTACCTTAATAATATTTTTAGAAACATGAAGTTCGTTGATAATATTGACGGATTTGAAAAAGTTAGTGAAGGTCCGTGGGAATACATTGACGTTTACGCTAAAGACCATGATACAGTTTTTGATGGGTACTTCCAAAGTAGCAAAAACTTTTTTGGGTATTACGATGAGATTAGAAAAATATTCTCTCCTACTGAAGAATTTGTCACAGAAATGTACGAAAAACATCCCGAGTTAAGACAAGATAATACATTATCGATTCATATACGTAGAGGAGATTGTTTTATGAATCCTGACATTCATCCGATAGCAAATGAAATATATTTTGAAAGAGCTTTAAAAGAAATTGGTGAGTATACTCACGTATTTGTTTTTACCGATGATAAAGATTGGGCTAAAGAAAATCTTAAATTTGAAAACGTAACATATGTTGATGATGAAGATTATAGAGAGATGTGGTTAATGTCTTTATGTAAAAATCACATTATGGTAAACTCTACTTTTTCATGGTGGGGAACGTTCTTAAATCCTAATGAAAATAAAAAAATAGTTGCGCCATCAATGTGGTTTGGACCAAGAGGACCAAGAAACTATGAAGATATATATGAGTCTAATTGGACCGTATTAGAAGTAAAATATGAAAACGGATGGTTAAGTTAAACATGCTATCGAGAAATTTTTCTCATGATAAAGGCTCAACAGCCAATAAACCACCAGTAAATATTGAGTGGTGTTTTAACAGTTACGAAAACCCTATTTCAGTTTATTTAGATAATGATTTGTTTAAAGGAATTGAAGACCATAAAACTGATGGTGGTAACAAAAAAAAGTTTCTTTGGGTTATTGAGTCAAGAAAATTTGATGGTGGCGCGGTTGATAATATTAAAAAACATTTAGATGAAGTTCTTGAAACCTTTGAACAAATATGGACTCACAATGACGAACTACTCCAACTAAGTCCTAAATTTAAATGGACACCAGCTTATGGAGTTTACATTAAAGACTTTGCAATACACTCAAAAACTAAAATGGCTTCGATGATTACATCAAACAAAAGATGGACTCGTCAACATGAAATTAGACACGATTTTGCAATGGCTAACAAGGATAAGATTGATGTTTTTGGTAGAGGAATTCAAGAAATACCAAACAAAGAAATTGGTTTGGTTGATTACCGTTTTTCATTCTGTGTTGAGAACGACACATACGACACTTATTTCACTGAAAAAATATTAGATTGTTTTGCAACTGGTACAGTGCCGATTTACATGGGAACGCCAAAAGTTGCCGAATATTTTAACACAGATGGTATCATATTTTTTGATGGAAATTTTGACGTATCGACTTTAACTGAAGAGTTGTATAACTCCAAAATAGAGGCGATTAAAGATAATTATGATAGAGTACAAAAATACAGTGTTCTTGATGATTGGATTTTTGAAAACCACTTAAAAGACTATGTCTAAAATTTGTTTAATAAGACAACCAGCGGGTATTGGTGATATTTTTTTCACACAAAAAATTGCAAAGGATTATATTTCAAAAGGATATCTTGTAATATGGCCAGTAATTGAACAGTTTGAATTCATAAAAGATTACATTAAAGTTGAAGGTTTAATTTTTGTTAATGAAAATGCGGATTTTCCTCACAATAATTTTTATCGAGAGGGATATTCAAAACCTACAATGATTAACGAACATGACATTTATTTACCAATACAACATTTTGATAGAACATTTCCTGAGATTTCAGTAATGCAGGCAAAGTATAAAATGATGGATATGAATTCATCAGATTGGTTAGAATATTTTGATTTTCAAAGAAATTTAGAAAGAGAACAAAAACTTATCGACCATTACGGAGTACAAGATAAAGAATTTGTTTTTGTTAATAGAATGTTTGGTTCTCCTCCACATTCAAAACCATGTCCCCATATGGGTGAGTTTGAAAACTCAGTTGAAATGGAATATTTGGGATGGGATAACTTGTTTGATTGGATTGGACTACTTCTAAAGGCAAAACACATTTATACCGTAGAGACATCAATTCTTTACATAATTTCAAAACTTGGTTTAAAGAATGTAACTGTTTATTCAAGACATGCTTCACCAAGTTTTCATCAAGTCGAACATATATTCGATAAAGATTTAACTTACATATTATGACACATGTACCAGTAAGTGTTGGAGAATTAATTGATAAATTATCAATCCTACACGTTAAACAAACAAAAATAACTAACGAAGAAAAATTAGAATATGTAAATAAAGAATTTGAACTTCTTTATAACATGTCATCGGAATATCTGAGTCAACCTGAAATTGAAACTTTATACCATTCATTGGTTACTGTTAACTCAAAACTTTGGGACATCGAAGATAAACTTAGAGTTTTAGAATCTGAAAAAAGGTTTGAGGGTGAGTTTGTTGACTTAGCCAGAAAAGTTTACTTTACAAACGACGAAAGATTCAGATTAAAAAATGAAATAAATAAATTTACCGATTCTGAAATTAGAGAAGTAAAAGATTACGTAAAATACCAATAATATGATACACAACATTAAAGACGCACTAAAAAATTATTTTGAAGACGAAAGTTTGATTAACCCTGAAGGAACTCCTGGTTCAGAAACTGGTTATCCTGAAAGAGATGTTAATTGGATGAAGGAAAATTTAATTCCAAAAATTGAAAATTTAATTGATAAAAACATTAATAAAAATTGTTTGGATGTTGGTTGCGCTCAAGGGTATTTCACCAGGGTTTTAAGTGAAACTTTTGATAAGACTTATGGAATCGATTTATCTAATAATAGAATTAATTATGCAAAACAATATGAGACTGAAAATTTAAAATTTATTCAATCGGACTTAACTGAAAGTTTTGCAAATAAGTTTCCAATCAAATTTGATTTCATGTTTACAAATGCAGTCCTTCCTCACATCCCTTTAGAATTCAAATCAGATGTTTTTAAAAATTTAGCGGAAGTGGCAAATCCAGGATGTATTTTTGTTATGTATGACGGAATGTTAAATGACGATAACAAACATAAACATGACGGAAATGAACAAGCGAATTTTGAAAATTGGAGTGGTAAAGAAATAATTAGAGTTGTTTTTATAAGTGAAAAATGGATACATGAAAATGCAACCGATTGGGAAATTGTTCAAATTACTAACGTTGGTCATGCAACCGAAGAAATAATTTTAAAAAGAAAATAACATGAGTTTATTTGGAGCGTTTTGGGATAAAGACCCCAATCCAGTTGGAACTGAAAATTTTGGAAACAATAAAGGTTTGTTTCATAATTTGGATTGGACACCTAAAGGTGTTTTACATATTGGTGCATGGGATGCTTGGGAGTCAAAACAATACGCACATTATTGTGGAGACAATTCTATTTTTTTGGAAGCAAACCCAAATTCGTACCAAAGATTTAAAAATGAGATTGAACAGTTTGGTCAAAAAATATACAACTTAGCTGCTTGGAATGTAGACGATTTGGATATGAATCTATATTGTCCACCACATAATCAAGACTCAAGTTCGTTAATCGAACAAAGAGGAGATGTGATTAAAACCAGAACGATTACAATCAAAACTTTATTTGAAAGAGAAGGTCTTACCTTTAGTAATTATGACTTATTGAACATTGATACTGAAGGCGCGGAATTACAAGTTTTAGAAGGTATTGGGGAAGACATCAAAAATTTTACTTACATCATTATTGAGGTATCTGACTTAGGTTCAGATTTTGACAGACAAGTTAATGATTACATTTTATCCAAAGGTTTTGTTCACGTTAAAGATAGTACCAATCATAGAAGTTCAGTTACAGGTAAAATGTTTTGTGATAAATTATATAAAAGAACCTAATGACAAAAATATCTATAATTTGCGTAACAAGGAATGATGAGTATGGAATGTATCAAGACTTACGAACTAGAGTGTTTCTTAATGGGTTAAACCAAATTAAAAATAAAGAAATATACGAATTAGTTTTAGTTGATTGGAACCCATTACCTGATAGATTATCGTTCTATGAACAATATAAAGACCTGTTTCCAAAAAATTTAAAAACAAAATTTGTAACAGTACCTTCCGAAGTTCATAAAAGTATTGTTGGTTCATCAGTTTTAAGAGTATTTGAATACCAAGGAAAAAATGTCGGTGCAAGATATTCTTCAGGTTCTTATTTAATTTTTACAAACCCTGATAATTTTTTCTTTCCAGAACTTTGGTCACACGTTGAAAATAATATATCTGACGAATCGTTTACTAGACTATGTAGATGTGATGTTAGAAACCCTAATAGTGGATATGTTAATGTTGATTATATTGATGGAAAAGATTTAATGGAATCTCCAATTCATTTCTATTATACCCCTGGTCATGATTTTAAAACACCTAATGAATATCTTTCTTTAAATGAAGGGTTTTATTGGGACATTAGTCATGAGGGCGCTAGTGGAGATTTTTTAGGTGTAAGTAGAAAAAATTTTGAATTAGTTAATGGGTTTGGGGAAGACTATACTTATGGGGGATTCGATGGAATCATTATGAGGGATTTATTTAAAAAGGGAATAAAACAATTTATATTACCTACAATATCTATACATATTGACCACACAAGAGTTAGGGTTATTGGTTCAACACCGACCAATATTGATGGTGAATTTAACAATAAAGAATCTTGGGGTCTTTTAGGGGAAGATAGGATATCAGTAATTGAGATATGAAAAAAACAGTAATACTAACATCAAGAAACGATAACTATGGTGGTAACTTACATAAAAGGACCACCATGGCATTAACCTCACTAATAGAACATCATGATGAGGTTATCTTTGTTGATTGGAAAACAAATAACGGAGAAGGTGTTATCTCAAATATCAAACACAATTTACCTCACACAGGAAAATTAAAATACATTCAAGTCCCAAAAGAACTTTTAAAAGAAAAGTATCCACATATTGCCGATTATACTATAATTGAATCCATTGGTAGAAACATTGGAATACGAAGAGCAACAAACGATTACATCATTTCAACAAATATTGATATTGTAACGACTCCACTCAACGATTCAATCTTAAATGAAAACACTTTCTACACCGTTCCAAGAAGAGATGTTGATGAATCATTTCATTTATCATTTAACGATTACCAAAGTTTATATAACTCTTTGTGGGAGAACCGTGATGGATACAGGGCCAAAGAACTATTTGAGACTGATGATGACAAATGGTCGTTGATTAATTGTTGTGGTGACTACCAAATTGGTCATAAAAATGTTTGGAATCAAATGAAGGGATTTGAGGAGTCTGTTTTATTTGGTTGCGGTATCGATACAAATGTTATGAAGAAAGCCTCTTTTTATTCTGACATAAAAGTGTTAGACCATTATGTCTTTCATTTAAACCACGGTAAAGGTGGTAATAGAGATGAGGACGAATCAGTCCCTCCAATGTCTAACCAAAAAGAAATTATTCGAGATTTCACACAGACCACCAACTTAGAAAATTGGGGTATGTATAACGAAGATTTACCAATAGAAATTATATGAGTGAACCAAAATCAATTTTAATTGTTGGAGGCGCAGCTGGCGCCAAAATTGCAACAAATATTTTTAAATTAACGCATCCACATCACGTAATTTATTATGTTGAGTGTTTTGCCGATGAAATACAAATTAATAGATTATACTCTACAGTTGAAAAATCTTTAGAATACATCAATAAGTCTAACGTAGATTATTTTATTGCAACGGGGGATAACCTTATGAGAAAAAAACATTACGACCAAATTAAGTCGTACACAAAAAAAGAACCAATAAATTGTATTCATCCAACCGCAGTTGTAGAAACTAAAAGATTTGGTCATGGTAATTTAGTTTGTCCAAATTCCGTTGTTCATATTGATTCTCAGATTGGTGATTGCACCATTATTAACACAGGGTCTGTTGTTGAACATGACTGTTATATTGGGGACTTTTCTCAAATATCTCCAAATACAACTTTATGTGGGTATGTCCATATTGGAGAGAATTGTTTTATTAGTGCTGGATGTACATTAATACCTAAAGTAAGTGTTGGGGATAACTCTATTGTTGCTGCAGGGTCTGTTGTTATTGACGATGTACCACCAAATGTAATGGTTGCAGGTGTACCATCAAAAGTTAAAAAAGTTTATAAATTATGAAAAAATTAAGCATTCCAATTTTTAGACTGAAATTTGATTTCAAATCTAAATTTAAGTTTTTAAAAGGTTCATGGGACATTTTGTCTTCAGATAGACCATTAGGAGAATCAAAATACGTAAAAGAATTTGAAGATAAATTTGCAAAAATGAGTGATGCAAAATATGCGTTGGCTTGTTCAAATGGTACTACTGCGATTGAGCTGGCGTTAAAATCCCTTGGGGTATACAACAAAAAAGTTTTAATACCTTCTAACACATTTTTTGCAACCAGTGTTGCGGTTACAAACGCTGGAGGTATTATTGAATTATTAGATATGGAACCACAATCATTTTCAATTTGTTTAAAAGATTTAGAATCTAAAATAACGCCACAAACAGGTGCGGTTATTATTGTTCATATTGGTGGTATCATTTCACATGATATTAATAAGATTGTTGAATTATGTAAAAAACATAATGTTCCATTAGTTGAAGACGCCGCTCACGCTCACTTTTCATTAAAAGGAACACATAGAGCTGGAGTTATTGGTGATGTAGGTACTTTTTCATTTTTTCCTACAAAAGTTATGACAACAGGTGAAGGAGGTATGATTACCACAAATAACAAAGAACTTTATGATAAAATGAAATCATTAAAGAACTTTGGTAGACATCTTGAAGATGGTGGTGTTATTGTTAGTCCAACAGGAAACAACTTTAAAATCAATGAATTCACTGGATTATTAGGTAGTATTGAATGCGATAGAGTTTATTCAAGAATTCAAAAAAGAACTGAGTTATTAGAAAGATATCGAAAAAATTTAGAAAAAACCAAATACAAAGTGATTAAACAAAAAGGAAATGGTACGTGTGCAAACTATAAGGCAATTGTCATTACCCCTATGGACGGAGCTTGGTTAAAAAAATATTGTAAAGAAAATGGTATTTCATTAACGGGAGAAGTATACCGAATCCCTGTTCATCAACAACCTTTATATAAAGAGCAATTTTCCTCTGTAAATTTGCCAAATACTGATTATTATTCTAAACATCACGTATGCCCTCCTCTATACCCTGAATTATCAATAAAAGAGGTTGATTACATTTGTGATATTTTAAAACAAGCTTTAATTGATTATGAAGAACAGAGTAGCAAAACTAACTCAGATAAGAAAGATTGATATTTTTGAGGAAGAAATTCCAAAATTAAAAGAAGGTCAAATACTTGTCGCAATGAAATCTGTCGGAATCTGTGGTTCCGATATGCATTACTTTAAAGAAGGAGGATTAGGCTCCTTCAAAAATCCTCTACCAATGTACATGGGTCACGAACCTTCAGGGGTTATAGTTGACTCTAACGGGTCTAAATTATTTAAAGATGGTGATAGAGTCGCAGTTGAACCTGGGATGCCGTGTGTCACCTCTTATTGGTCTTTAAAGGGTAAACATAACTTATGTGATAAAGGAACTTTTATGGGGGCTAACGCACAAGGTGCATTTGCCGACTACGTTGTGGTTGAAGAATTACAATTAGTTAAAATTCCAGATTCAATGTCATTCAACTTGGCAAGTTTACTTGAACCACTTGGGGTTTGTCTTCACACCGCAAATTTACTTGAACCAAAATTTACTGAATCGGCTACCATTTTTGGAGCGGGTCCTATTGGTTTATGTATGTTTTCTATTTTAAAAAAGGCGGGGGTTAAAGATATTTTTATGATTGATAAATTACCTTACAGAGCTAAGTTCGCTAAAGACTTTGGAGCTTCCCATTCTTTTTTACTTGCCGACGATTACGCAAAGAAAATTAAAGAATTGACAGGAGGTATGGGAACTACCATGGCAATTGACACAGGAGGTACAACAGAATCTATTGATGGTTGTATTAACGTAGCTGCGGTTAATGGTAAAGTTGCATTAATTGGAATCCCTGAAGCAGATTTTGTAACATATAATCCTCACAGAATGAGAACCAAAGAATTAACAATTAAAAACGTAAGAAGGTCAAATCAAACTTTGGACGACTGTGTTAAAAATTACACAGGAGATGATGAGATTGAAGGTATTATTTCTCACGAATTTGATTTCAACGATATTCAACAAGCTTTTGATACTGTTGCTGATTATAAAGACCAAATCTTAAAATGTATGATAAAAAATAATTAACTATGAGTAAAATACAAATTTTAGATGGTTTTAAATACAACACCGAAAAAAGAAACGATGAAATTTTTAACACTATAAAATGGAATAGTAATATTTTTGATAAAATATATGTTCTATGTGAAAACTCGGATTATTATAAACATTATCAAACGCTCCAATCAAACGTAATTGAAGTTATTAATTTAAATAGGGATGGATTTGTTTCTATGCAAGAAATGGTTGAATTTGTAAATGACAAATCTAAACATGATGACATTAAATTTTTATCAAATTTAGATTCTATTTTTACTTCACAAATTAATGAATTAGATGTCGAAGATGGGTGTGTTTATACTTTCACAAATCGTTCAATGAGAAACCCAAACATTAATAATGGTATAGGTCATGAATCGTACATTAGAGAAGATAACGATGGATTAATATTATTTAATCGAGATAATATTTTAGACCCTAATTGGTTTATGAAAAATTCGGAATTAGTTGTATATTGGCAAAATGCTGTTTGCGGATGGGTATGGAAAGAAATAAAAGAATTAGTATATGATAAAAAATGTTTTCAATGTTACCCTCAGGCAGAACAATGCCTGATGAAGACATTTAGAGATACAGGATACAATTTAAAATCCGCATCAATAAAATACCCAACATACCATAATCACGGTTCAAATGAAAAAACCGAAAATAATGAACATTATTCTGGATATATTGGAATTATAAATGAATTATTATGAAATTAAATTTAGATTATACAGGTGATAGTAGATGGAAACAAATGTCTGACATACATAAAACATCGTTACCAATGCCTAACTTATTTGTTAGTTTACTTTACCAGTACCAAGACCAAATACCAAACTTAAATGAACTAAACTTTGCAATTGAGACGGGAACTCATGACGCAAGAACTTCAATATTCTTGGCTGAACATTTTGATGTTGCATTCACAGTAGAATTATTTCTTGACCGTAATCCTTATGATGGAAAAAGTTATAGAAAAACATATCAAAAACTTTCTGAACAATACGGTAACCTTACTTTCTTAGAAGGTAATTCAGGTGAAGTATTAAAATCAGTATTGGAAGAATTACCTGATGAAAGATTCTTTATCCTATTGGATGCTCACAATATGTTAAATGGTCCATTAAGAGAGGAATTAGGCGCTATTAAAACCGCAAGTAACCGTACTGACCATGTAATGTTAATTGACGACTGTAGAGACTTAGGTCAAGGAAATTTTCCAACACTACAAGAATTTAAAGATGCGTTGTATGAAATTAATCCTAACTATACAATCATAAACACAGAACAAGGAAACCACATTTATTTAATTTATTAATATGAAAAAATATATAATTACAACTACGATTAACGAACCAACAGAAGCAACCATAAAATTTTGTGAGATTGCAGATAAAAAAGATTTTACATTTGTAATTGTTGGAGATACAAAGACTCCTCACGAATCATATCAAAAACTTGTTGAAAGTTACCTTAACGTAGTTTATTTAACGCCAAAAAAACAAGAACATTTATATCCTGAATTGTCAGAAATAATTGGATGGAAAACAATCCAAAGAAGAAATATTGGATTAGTTTACGCATATCAAAGTGGAGCAGAAATTATTGCAACAGTTGATGATGATAACATACCATATGAATTCTGGGGTGACAACATATTACTGGGTCAAGAGATTGAAGTTGATGAATATGAAAACACTTCATGTCCGTACTTTGATGCAATATCAACCACAGAACATAATGACTTGTGGCATAGAGGATTTCCAATCGAATACCTTCAAGTAAAAAATAACATTGAATATAAAGGTAAGACAAAAATTACCCCAATGATTCAAGCAGAATTTTGGGATGGTGACCCAGACATCGACGCAATTTGTCGATTAAGTAAAAAACCAATCGTAAAATTTAATTCATTTGAACCTTTCACAACAAAACAACTTACACCATTTAACTCGCAAAATACATTCATACACAGAGATGTTCTTAAACATTACTCTGTCTTCCCTTATGCAGGTAGAATGGATGACATTTGGGGGTCCTATGTCTTACAACATCATTTTCCGAACTCTGTCATATTTGCAAAAGCATCGGTATATCAAGCAAGAAACCCTCAAGACTTGGTTAGAAACTTGGAGAATGAAGTGATTGGATACAGAGGAACACTAAACTTATTAGAAAATTTATCGGATTACAGAAATATCCTACCTGAAAAGGCAGTTGAGTATTTCGACATCTACCAAAAATATTTCAATTAATGAAAACAGTTGCGGTTTGTATTTCAGGGCAGTTTAGAAGTTTTGACAAATGCCTCCCTTCAATTTTTAGTAATTTGATTTTAACTAACTCAAAATACGAGTTAAAGTTTTTTACATCTTTTGCCAAAGAAGAAAACAAACCTATTAATATACCAACAGAATTTTTTAAAATATCATCAGTAATTAAAATCGAGGAGGACTCAGTTCTCCCCGATTTAAGTTACCAAAAATCAAAATACAAATATCAAGATTATAATCTTGACACTGAAAACGACCCAAAGTTAATTTATTATCAATTAAAACAATTCCAATCTGTATTCAATATGGTTAAGGAATATGAAAAAAATAATAACATGACGTTTGATTATGTTATGAGGTTAAGACCTGATTTGGAGTTTAAAAGTATTTTTAATTGGGAGTTATTTGAGGACTCTATAATAACCCCATGTGAGGACCACTTTCGAGGGTATAATGATAGGTTTGCAATTGGACCTCGAAATTTAATGGAGGTATATATGAACCGATTAAATTATTGGATGTCTGAGAATGATGACATTAATTTTACAACTCAAAATGAAGTTAACTTAAAAAATCATTTAGATAACCACAATATATCGGTTAATAAAATACCAATTAGTTTACAGTACATCAGATATAACGATTTTTCAAAAACTAAATTAAAAATCACATCCATAACAACTGATGAAGCACATTTTAAAAATGTAACTAATGAGGACTTACCGATAAAACTTAGAATATGTTGTGGTAAAGAAGTTGTGTATTCTAAAAACCTTAATGTACCACCTAATTTAGGTTGGTATGTTGGAAGCCCGAATAAATGTGATAATAAGAAAGTTATTTTTCAAGGAAATGACTTATACTTAGAATATAAAATGAATTAAAATTAAACAATGAAAAAAATAGTAGTATTAGGCGGAGGAGGGTTCATAGGTGGACACCTTGCCAAAAGATTAAAAGAAGAGGGAAATCATGTACGAGTATGTGATATCAAGAAACATGAATATTTCTTTCAAGATGAGTTCTGTCATGAGTTTATTTTAGGGGACTTAACTGACCCTAAGGTAGTTGAACTTGTAATCGAAGAAGGAGTTGATGAAGTTTACCAATTTGCTGCCGATATGGGTGGAGCTCTGTATATCTTTACAGGCGAACACGATGCTGATGTTATGTACAACTCAGCAACAATCAATCTTAACGTAGTAAAAGAATGTGTTAAGAAAAAAGTGGGTAAAGTATTTTACTCATCATCAGCATGTATGTATCCTGAACATAATCAGTTAGACCCTGAAAATCCAAACTGTGAGGAATCATCGGCATACCCTGCTAATCCTGATTCTGAATATGGATGGGAAAAACTATTCTCAGAAAGATTATACTTGGCATTTAGTAGAAACTACGGTTTAAATGTTAGAGTCGCAAGATTCCACAACATCTTTGGACCTCAAGGTACATGGACAGGTGGTAGAGAAAAATCACCAGCAGCAATGTGTAGAAAAGCCGCTGAATCTAAAGACGGAGACGTTATTGAAGTTTGGGGTAGTGGAATGCAAACTCGTTCATTCTTATACGTTGACGAATGCGTTGAAGCGGTATTAAGATTAATGAAGAGCGACTTTGTCGGTCCTGTTAATATTGGTAGTGAAGAAATGGTCACAATTAATCAATTGGCAGGAATGGCGATTGCAATTTCAGATAAAGATATAGAAATTAAAAATATTGAAGGTCAAGAATTTATTGATAAATATGGTTTTAAATGTCCATTAGGTGTTCAAGGAAGAAATTCAGATAACAAACTTTATAAAGAAAAAGTTGGTTGGGAAGTTAGTCAACCTCTATCTATTGGTTTAAAAAAGACGTATAATTGGATTAAGTCACAAGTTGACGACAAAGAAAAAAATACTCCATGGATTTACGAAAGTCCTGACAATGGTAAAACAGTCTACAGAAGAGAACCTCAAAGTTCCGATAGACATAAAATCAAATAACATATAATGGCAAGAGGCACCAAAGCAAAACCATTCCCAACTCCAACAGGAGAAGGAGTGGTAAGAAGAACGAAAAAAGAATTAATTTGTTCAATCGTTTCTAAAAAGACTAAAGAAAAATTTTTATCGGACAGTCAACGGGAATATTACAATAAACTAACAACAAATCAAATCACAATATGTTCAGGACCTGCAGGTGTTGGTAAGAGTTACATCGCAATGAAAGCGGCTGTAGACTTATTAGTGGACCCAACTACTCCTTATGAAAAAATTATTATTGTAAGACCAGCAGTTGAAGCAGAAGAAAAATTAGGTAGTTTACCTGGAGGTGTTGAAGAAAAATTAGACCCTTACATTTTCCCGTCATATTACTTATTAAATAAAATTATAGGTAAGGAGTCGAGAGAAAAATTAAAAGAAATTGAGGCGATTGAAGTATTTGCGTTGGCATATATGAGAGGTATGAATATTGATAACTCAATATTAATTTTTGAGGAAGCTCAAAATTCAACACCAAGTCAAATGAAACTTCTCTTAACAAGAATTGGGTTTAATTCTAAATTTTTCATATCAGGAGATTTAGAGCAATTTGACAGACACAAAGATAAAACACAAACAGGTTTGTGGGACTCACTACAAAAGTTTCAAAAAATGGATGATATTGGGGTATTTGAATTTAACTCTGAAGATATTGTTAGAAATCCTTTAATTTCAAAAATTTTAAAAAGATACGAAGAATGAAAATAGGAATTGAGTTAAATGGGGTACTTCGAGACACTCTTAAAAAAATTCAACAAGAATATGAGAAATGGTATATTGAAAACACACTTAACGAAGATGAAGAGTTTCAATACAAAGTAATTAGTGATTTAACAAGTTTAAATATTTCAGACCATCTTAAATTTAAAGATAAAGATGAATTGTATGATTTTTTATATAAAGAACATACTATGGAAATTTTTGGTCATGCAGGTTCTGTTGAAATTTCAGGAATGATGGACTTCAACGAATTTTATTTAGACATGAGAGATAATCACGATATTTTAATTGTTTCAGATGAAATAGGAAAATCAAAACCCGCTTCCTTGTTTTTTATTTCTAAGTTTGGGTGTTTAGTGGAATTGGTAAGATTTTATAGTGAAAGTACGATTAATTCACTATGGGATTCAGTAGACATTTTACTTACCGCGAATCCTAAACTATTATTAAATCATCCTGAGAATAAAACGGTCATTAAATTTGACACGGTTTATAATTCAGACATAAAAACCGAGCACTCGATATCAAGCATCAAGGAGTTCAAAACAAAAATAGACGAAATAGTATGATAAATGTATTAGGCGAAAATTATTACATTGATTTAGATGTAATTGAAAAATACCTTGATATGTCGGATGACACTTCAACAGAACCTACATCAGGTACAACTGAAATGAAAATTAACATCATTAAATTTGAAATGATTAAGATGTTATTAGAGACAGTATTAACCGAACAAGACATTGTTGACGAAAAATTAGGAATGAAAAGTAGTGCTAATACAAGTATTCCATTTAGAATCGCATTCAACAGTCTTTTAAACAAAAAATTAATCAATCATTATTAATATGGAAAACGAGCTACACTCAAAAGTAAAACAATCCATTCAGACATTGAGGGACAAACAAGCTAGAATTTACTTTTTAGTACAAGATACTAAAGGAAATGCTAAGGCTTCTGTTAGACTCATTTATCAAATGGCAAAAACACTAAAAGACAATGGGTTTAACCCAATCATTCTTCACGAAAAAGCAGACTACTCAGGAGTGGTTGCTTGGTTAAGTGAAGAGTATATGGAATTACCTCACAAGGCAATCGAAGGTCAAAATTTAGAAATTTCACCTGAAGATTTCTTGGTAATACCTGAAGTTTTTGGTTATATTATGGACCAAGTAAAACAATTACCATGTGCAAAAATAGTATTGACACAACAGTACGCTCACATGTTGGAGACATTACAGCCAGGTCAATCATGGAATCAATTTGGATTCATGAAATGTATTACAACTTCAAACAAACAAAAAGAATACGTAGAAAGAGTAATGAGACAAGCGTCTTTTGACATCCTTGAACCTTACATTACCGATACATTCAAACCTAAAACAACTCCATCAATGCCAATCATTGGTATTCACACTAAAGAGCAAAGTGATGCGATTAACATCATTAAAACTTTTTACTTAAAATTCCCACAATACAGATGGTTTACCTTTAGAGATTTAAGAGGACTGTCAGAGAAAGAATTTGCAAACTCTGTAAGTGATTGTTTCCTTACAGCTTGGATTGATGACCATAGTGGATTTGGAACATTCCCATTGGAGTCTATGAAAAGTAACGTACCAGTAATTGGTAAAGTCCCTAACTTGGCACCTGATTGGATGACTGAAGAGAATGGTATATGGATTACCGACAAAACATTATTTGCCGACGTAATCGCTGACTTTGTACAAAATTGGTTGGAGGATAATATTAACCCAGCAATTTATGAAGAAATGAAAAAGACTGTGGACCAATTTTCAGATAAACACAAATTCGAATCAACAGTAGTTACTTTATTTGGTGGTTACTTGAATTCAAGAGCTGATTCATTCGAACAACAAATTTCAAAAACAGAAGAATAATATGAGCAATAAATTATCACTATCAGTTATACTACCAATTAAATCATCAAAAACAAAAGATTTTGAAGATTATTTTGAAAAAGCAATAACATCCCTTAAAAATCAAAAAATTGAATTTGAGGAATTAGTTATTGTTCACACCAATGAAGAATCATTAGTTACTATTTTAAATAATTATGATTTTGGAAATCTTACAGTAACTAAATTACCATGGGATAAAACACCTAATTACGCAGAACAAGTAAATTACGGAATTAAAAACGCAAAAGGAACTTGGATTTCACTTTTTGAATTTGATGACGAATATGCATCAATTTGGTTTAAAAATGTTGAGAAGTATATTGGTGCGTACCCTGAAATTCAAATGTTTTTACCTGTAGTAGTTGAAACAGATGAGAAAGGAGTCTTTGCAGGTTTTACTAATGAAGCAACATTTGCTGCTAATTTCACACAAGAAATGGGTTTCTTAACTAATGAAACATTACAAGATTATCAAAACTTCCAAACCGCAGGTTCGGTGTTTAAGAAAGAAATTATTGAGGACTTTGGCGGATTTAAACCGTCAATTAAATTAACATTCATATATGAATTATTATTAAGACTTACATATAATTCAGTTCAAATTATGACTATCCCAAGACTTGGTTACAAACACGTTAATCTTAGAGAGGGTTCAATTTTTTGGAATTACAAACATGGTGAGGACAAAATGATTGAAGATGAAGTTAAATTTTGGATTCAAACCGCAAAAAAAGAATATTTCTTCACCGACGACAGAGTCATAAAATATCAATCTGAAAATGTCTAAATGCAAGAAATTTTATCTGCAACGACAGAAGATATTTTATCTAAAAAAAGAGGAAGAAAGGCTGTTAATTTAAATTATTTTGATGTAAGAGAGGAAGAGGCGGTTAGAAAGTTTTTAATTGCCGAAACGTCATACGAAAAAAATAAAATATATAATGAGTTTTTAAGAGGACCTCTCGATAAGATGATTTCATCTATCATACGACGATATAAATTATATCGTAAGGACATGGATTTTATAGAAATTCATACCGATACTCACTCGTTTTTAATGACGAAGGTTGACAAGTTCAAACCAGACAAGAATAAGAAAGCTTATTCTTATTTTGGTACTATTTGTAAAAATTATTTAATGGGTCAAATCATTAAGGACCAAAAAGAGACAAATAGAAAAATATCATACGAGGACATTTCTTCTAGTTTAGAGGAAAGACCTGATATGAGTTATAGAATTGATGATGATGTCATTGAAACTGACGTAATTATTAATGAATATTTAAAAGAGTTAAAAGAATTTATCGATAATGAGAATTTAAACGATAATGAAAAAAAATTAGGTTACGCACTTATTGATTTATTTGACAACTATGAAAGTATATTCTCAGGGGCTGATAATAACAAATTTAATAAAAATGTTATTCTGTTGTCGCTTAGAGAAATGACTAATTTAAGTACTAAAGAAATTAGAAGTTCAATTAAAAGATTTAAAAAATTATACACAGTTATTCAAATCAAAATGAAAAACTAATAAAAAAGTATTTATAGGTATGCCAAGACCACAGAGAAAAGAGATAAATTTTACTAAAGATTCAATACTGTCTTTAATGCAAGAGATTTACAATGAACTTGTAGAACAAAGACAGACTGCAATTAGAATACAAAATAAAATGTTAGCAATGTTGAAAGACCCTGCTGACATGACGACTATTGGTCCTGTAATTGAGAAACAACAAAAAATTGTGAACGACTGTGTTGAGAAGAAAATTAGTTTATCAAAACTACAATCAGGTATTTGGGAAAAAACTAATAATAATACTGAATCATTCTCACTTGCAGATTTAGATGATGACTTAATACAGAATCTTATAGAAAAAGATGTTTCCGATGATATGGAGGCATATAAAATGAAATAAGATATGCAATCATTAGATATACAATCATCGGCGGATTCCATCCAAAGTAAGATTAAATCGTATAAAACTTATAATGATGTTTCTCAAAGTGCAAGAGAATTAAAGTCTAGCGCTGGTAATAGTGCGTCTAAAGCAACTTCTCAAATAACTTCACAGTTAGATAAAGTTAAAGACTATCAAAAACGTTATTTAAAGAACCCTCCAAATTCAATGGACCAATTATTAGGGTTCTTAGGAGAAACTCAAGGTAATGGGTCGGCAACTTCTCGTTATCTTAGAAAGGTACTGTTACAAGCCGCAGCAAAAATAGAACCAAAACTTGCGGCAATTGTTAAATCAGAAACTATTAAAGCTTTAGGATGTTCTATTGAACAAACCTATAAAGGTGTTTCAGCTGCAGATTTAGCTAGTCAACCATTACCTTTATTACCACAAGCACAGGGTATATACATACCAATTAGTTCTATTGATATTTTTACAAATTTAAAAACTGAACCTGAAACTCCTTTTGGTAAAATTTTTTACGAAAAACTACAACCGTCGGCAGACACCATATTTAAACCTTATGGTGGATACGAGTCGTTTCCAATGAACAAACAATTGTATCAGTTAACAGAGTCAAACAATACTGATAGGTCTTTTAGTCAAATTAATGGTAAGAATTATTTAGGTGAATCAGGACAAAACTTATTTGACCTTCAATACTCAAAAACAAATAGTTTTGGTGTGACTGGTGACTACTATAGAGTGATTTTAATTGATAGAGAAGATGGTTCAGGTAACCTTTCAAATAATGTTGGAGAATTTATCAATGATTATTATAGTACTATTAAATTAGTAGACACTGTAGATATCGGAGCCAACATTGTTAACATTTTATCGGGAGCGATTAGTTTTAAAGCCCAAGTTGGTATTGGACAACTTAACGAACAAAGTAAATTTGATTTATTAGTTCAAAGAATATTAGGATTGTGTTTTGATTCAAGAAGAGAAATTGATGTTAGTGGTGTTGCAAAAGTTGCAGAACTTGATGGTGTTGACGATAGTTTTTTTGAATTAACTGAGATTGATTTAAGAAACATTGAGGTTGCTGTCTCAAACATTCAAAACGGTGTGATGGAATTTGAGGATTGTGATAACGTTAAGTTACCTGTAGATGCCGACTCATTAATTGAACAATTAGTTGATTTAAGGGATAATATTTCAGGTCAAACAATTAATGACCAAGTCGCAGCATTAGAATCTATTATTGATTCTATTTCACAAAATCCTGATTGGAGTGTTGCTATTCCAAACAATTTTAACGTAGCTGTTGCAATAGACACCAACGTTATTAAAAAAATTCCATTAGCCGTTGCATCGAGTGTTTTAAGCCCAAAAGTTTTATTACCGTTATATACTTTATTATCGGTAGTACAATCAGGGGCAACCTACACATATAATCAAGCCGTAACAAGTGCAAACACCACAACATCAAACGTTAATACTACGGTTGGGAATGCTGGTTCTGATATCGGAGCGTCTGCAAGTAATGTTGTAACAAACGGAACAGAATTCTTAAAAACATTTAAAACATTTTCAGTTCAAGTTATTTCGAGAATTAATGCTGAATTTTTAGAAGTGTTGTTTGAAATTTTGAAAAGGGATATTATTAATTTAATATCTAGTATTATTCAAGATGCAGTTAAATCTAGAATTGCAAAAAAATATGCAATGATTCTAAGATTAATTCAAATCGCATTAATAGTTTCCCAACTGATAAGTGATTACAGAAAATGTAAAAGTTTATTAGACAATATTTTATTACTACTTAATTTAGTTGGTCAAAGTTTAGGTCTTAAAAGAGAAATACCTTTAGGGTTATTAGCATTGTCAGGTTTATTACCTGGAATTTCTCCTGAAAAAATGACTGTTGGTGCAATTGAAGCTCTTCAGGCTTTAGGGATTCCGACGGGAGGATTACCTGACGGTTCTCCAAACCTTATGTTACAATTTAATATGGCATCAAACAAAGGAATTTCAACCAACATTGCTGAAGACGGTAAAATAGAAGGTATTGGATTAGGAGGTCCTGTAACAGGTAAATTTATATAATATGAAAAACGAAGAATTTCAAAATATTGTTGTCGAACAAAAAAATCTAAAAGACTTACCTAACACCAAGTTAGTTGAGTTTATGGATTTATTATCCTCAGATTTTGAGACAACAAAACAATCAATAATCAACTCAACAATTTATTTAGATAAAATTGAAGAGTTATATAATAATGTATTAAACACGTACCAAGAAAGAAACAATGGAAAATAATTCAATATTTTTTCAATGTAGGGTTTTAAATACCGAAGACCCAATGATGCTAGGAAGAATCAGAGGGGTTAGGGCAATAGACAACTATGACGATATTCTAAAGAGTATCTCAGACCCGCCATGGAATGAAGAGAAAGATATTTGGACTTCAAGAGACCCATTTGTTTTTAATCCGTTGTTACCTTATTTTGTTTATTCAGTACCAAAAGTAGATGAACTAGTACAAGTATTGTACACAAATAAAGATTTCAGGTATCAAAACCAATATTACGTTCAAAATACATTTTCAACGCCGACTGCAACTTTTAAAGAATATTATTACGGTGGTAATAAATTCACAGGAACGGGTATGCAAATTCAAAACCCAAAACCTTTAAAGAATCAAGACGGTTCATTTACAGATAGAGGAATTCATGCTGGTGTATTCCCACAACCAGGTGACAACGCTTTATTAGGTAGAGGTAGTGCAGACCTTGTTGTTAAACAAGATGAAGTTTTATTAAGAGCGGGTAAATTTAAAGGACAGTATTTAAAACCTAATGAAATCCCTGTAGGTAATCCTCAAAGGTCTTTCTTACAATTAACTAAATTTCAAACAACAAAACAATCTTTAGAACCTAAAGTTTATTATGAGTTAAAAGAAGATGTTTTATTAACCAAATATCTTATTGAATGGGTGGTAACAAATCCTGAAAATACTCAAGATAAATTTTCGGGAGCTGTTTACCTATACCAACTTAAACCCGATTCATCAACAAACTCTAAAAATTTAACAGTCACAAGTGACATCTCTGAAAACCTTAAAAAATTAGTTGCCACTGAAAGTTTTTCATTATTAAGTCTTAATGAGGTTATTAGATTTGTTAATGGGTTTATTAAAACATGTAATAGTACAAATGTTACAGTCACTGGAACTCAATTATTCCCTGACAATAATAATAGTACTAAATTTCCAATATTTTATAGACCAAATAGTTTAATGTATTCTAAACTTGACCCTTCAACTAATTCAGGTAGTGGTGCAAGTAATACTGAGATTAAAAATATTGCTGAAATATATCGTGGGGTTAAACTTAACGCAGCGTTAAAAGGTGGTTATGGTTTAATTTACGCCAAGGGTAAAGTCGGAACACCTAAAACTCCTATCAAGAAAGTTGTACCTCAATCAAAATATATTAACTCGGAATCAACATACGGAGCGTTGGGTAGTGATAAATTATTCTTACTATCACATAATTCTCAGATTCCTGGTAAACAAAAGATTAACTTTGACGACACTCTTTACGGTATCTCATCTGAAAAATTTGCGGATGATATCGTCCCAAACACATCAAGTTTGGTTAGAGGTGAGGAGTTATTGGAATTGATTGAAATGATTGTTAGGTTCCTTGTAACACACACTCACGCGTATCCTGGACTACCTCCTGTACCTAAAACTCAGGACGGTTCATCTACCAGTAAAATACTAACAGAACTAAATAACGCGGTTAACAAAATCCTTAATAGTAATATTCGACTTAATTGATATTTATAATAAAAAGATAAATGTCAATTTTAAGGTCTTACATAGATAAAAATAATACCATCGTATCAAACTCATTTGTTAATACAGGGAGAAACCCTGTTATTGAGTTGAACTTTGGTGCTTCGGATTTGGTTGTACCTAACTTCGGATACTCAAGATTACTATTCAACTTAGATTTATCTTTGTTAGAACAGAACGTCGCCTCAGGTACAATCTCAACAGGATGTACGACAGGAATGACCCACACATTAAAGATGACCAACACGTCTTCTTTTGACAATGAATTACTTAACACCGTAATGTCTAATCAAAGAAGAAGAGCTACGTCATTTGATTTAATCTTATTTAGAATACCTAGTGTATCAGGTGATACAGGAAACCCTCAAGAATGGGATGAAGGTGTTGGATACGATTATAGTGATTTCAATTTAGCAAAGAACAGTGCCCAAGGAGGAATGTCTCCATTAACATATGTTGATAGTAGAGCATTCTCAACAAGACCATCAAACTGGTATCAAACCACTACAATTAATGATTGGTCTGAACCAGGTGTTTATAGTAATACTAATAACGGTACCGTAAACTATTCAGGACTTACAATCGTTGCAAGACAACATTTTGAGTTAGGTAATGAAGACGTTGATATGGATATGTCAAATGAAGTTAATGGTATCTTAAACGGGTCCATTACAGGTGTTACTGGTTGGGGACTTGCGTACCTTCCTCAAATTGAAAACATCACAGGTCTTACTGATAGTTACAGTGTTGCATTCTTTTCAAGACACACTCAAACTTTTTATCAACCTTATTTGTTAACAAACTATAACGACTTAATTCAAGACGATAGAAATCAATTTTTAAAGAGTCAAACTAATAAACTGTATTTATACATTTATCAGAATGGAGATTTTGTAAATTTAGATAATAATCCAACAGTTAGGATTGAGGACCGAAACGGTGACGCAGTTACTGGTATGGGAGCTCTAACTACTTGTTTAAGAACAAAAGGAGTTTATGAAGTTATTG
>Ga0209443_1000021_pt1 | contig 95837 bp, 74 predicted proteins | sample LauGreBMM110DCMD_2_FD_187571 | JGI IMG/M metagenome (GOLD analysis project Ga0209443, IMG submission 187571) | Freshwater lake microbial communities from Lake Michigan, USA - Su13.BD.MM110.DCMD (SPAdes) (version 2) | ecosystem: Environmental > Aquatic > Freshwater > Lake | place: Lake Michigan... | reverse complement strand
GCAAGCTCTGAGCAAAGCGCCAGAGGACTGGCGCACTCCAAAACCTCGCGGAGTCCGCACCGGTGCTTGAGTCGTCGCGCCAGCGTCTTGGAGTGCGGTAGTCCTCTACCGCTTTCGGCCACCGGACAGGCCTCTGAAGTGACGAGGCGCTTATTCCCTCCGCAAGCCCCGACCAAAGCGCCAGAGGACTGGCGCACTCCAAAACCTTGCGGAGTCCGCACTGGTGCTTGAGTCGTCGCGCCAGCGTCTTGGAGTGCGGTAGACCTCTACCGCTTTCGGCCACCGGACGTGCCTCTGAAAACATGAGCCTGTCGTCCCTACTACTCGCCCGCCCAAAACGGTTGAGGACTACCGCTGCTACTCGGAGTTTCACCAGTCCGCATCCGGCTCAAATTCATCCGGCACCGCCACCTTGTCCGTCTTGAACCGGTAGATGCTCTTCACCTTCGCGGACGACACGGTGCGCTCGAACCACGCCGCCGAGCACCACGGATACTGGTTCGCCACCGGCACAAGGCCGTGCTTCACCGGGTTCTGATGCACGTAGTTCAGCCGTGCGAAGTAGGACCGCTGGCGGGTGAGGCGCGTGTCCCGGTAGTTGAACCACACCGGTCGTTCCGGCGTCGAGTCGAGCCGGTTCAGCCAGCCGGCGGTCTTCACATGGAGCGTCTTCAACATGGCCGAAAGGCTGGTCGCATCCGTCGCGTCCGCCGGGGAATGCGCGACGAAGTGATAGTGGTTCGAGAACACCGCCCACGCTTCCAGTTGCCAGCCGAAGTCTCGGGCGACAGTGAGCAGGCCCCGCTCCAGCACCCGTAGGCGGTCTGCGCCGCGGAAATGGTGGACCTTGTGAAGCGTGCCCGCGGTGACGAAGAAGGTGCCACCACGCGCGAGCGCGTGCGAAGGCGCGTGCGGCCACGGCGAGGGAGGCTGGGGCATGAGGGGACGGTAGGTGGCTGTGAATTGGCGAAGCAAGATTGTGGTGCGGAGCGAAAGCGGTAGAGGACTACCGCACTCCAAAACCTCGCGGACTTCGTGCGAAGCCGGGCAATGGCAACCAAGTCATCGGGGATGGATTCGTTCCTTCGAACCGATTCGCCTGCGGCGTGAGACATCCGGTCTTTGAACGCCGGACGACCTCATCAGGTCCGAGCGGCCGTGAAGATCGAGAAGCCGTTCCTTCCCTGTGTCGCTCTCATCGCTTTGTGCGGTTACTGCATCTCCACGACCATCCAGGTCCGCCGTTTACAGGACAGGGTGGTCGGATTGGAACGGCTGGAGCAGGGTCGACCGTCGGCTTCTGGGTTCGCATCCGCAGTGGAATCCCAGGTTGGCCTGCGGCAGTTGCAGGGTGATGTGGCACGCCTCGGTCGGAGGGTCAGCGCCATCGGATTGGAGCAGGCCAATCCCCGAGCACGCCATCTAGGCCAGGGCGAGTCCCGCTAGAGTCCGGGCCCGGTAGTGCGCGCCGGTCGTCGGGTGTCGGAAAGCAAAACGGCCGGGGAATCTCCCCGGCCGTTGGCGCCGAACCGCACCGTTCGCGGGATGATTATTTGAACGCCGCAGCGTCAGGCTTGCCGTTGGCCAAGAGGTAGGCGAGCAGGTCGAGGATCTCGTCCTGGCTGAAGTTGTTCAGGGATCCTTCGGGCATAGGCGAGACCTTCGAGGCCTGCTTGGAGGCGACGTCGGATTTCTTGATCTCGGTCTTGCCGTTGTGAAGCGGGTCGGTGACGACGATGAGCTTGTCCGCGGCGTCTTCGACGAGACGGCCGGTGACCTCGTCGCCGTTCTTCAGGGTGAACGTGAGGGCCTGGTACTGTTCGGAGATGACCGCGCTCGGCTCAGTGAGCGACTTGAGGAGGTCCAACGGTGCGTACCGCGTGCCGACGCCGGTGAGGTCGGGGCCGATCGCTCCGCCTTGGCCGTTGAACTGATGGCAGAGGGCGCATTGGGCGGCGGTGTAGACTTCTTGGGCGCGGGCGAAGCGGCGTCCGCTCGCGGTCTTGGGCAACGCGGCGGAGAGGTCGTCGGTCTTCCAGTCCTTCACGAAGGCACGCTGCTTGGCCGCGGGCTTCGCGACCGCCGGCGCTTGGCCGGTGATGAGCGAGGCGAGCTCGCCCTTCTCGTTGTCGGGCAGCGAGGTGACGACCTCTTTGCGCAGGTTCTTGAGGAAGTTCTCCAGGCTGGCGCCGTTGCCGGCGTCGAGGCCCACGTCCTTGAACCATTTCACGAAGAAGTCCGGATGCCGGATGCTGCGGCTGGTGGGGTCGTTGCCGCTGTTGGGGGCGGTCGCGCCGCCGTCCTGCTGCTTCGGTCGGCTGAACCAAGCGAAGTAGCGGCGGCGGTCGTCGAGGGTCCATCCCGACTTCGCCTTGCGCAGCGAGGCCTGGTAGTGGATCTGCTCTTCCTGTGTGGCGGAGTTGTCGCGGAGCGCGAGCACCTTCGGGACGATCCCCGGAGCGTCGAGCGCGATGAGGATCTGCGACAGCTCGCGGTCCAACGGCCAGGAGCCGGCCGGGAACTGCTTGCCGAGCTTTTCGATGGCGAGCGGTCGGATCTCGTCCGGGATGCCGTGGCGGGCGAAGCTGACCTCGATGAGCCGGAGCTTGTTGAGCCTCCATTCCTGGTCGAGCGAATCGAGCGGCCACCGCGTGATGGCCTTGAGCAGGGGCACTTGGTCGGCGGTCGTTCCGAGTCGGGCGAGCGCGAGCAGCGCGGTGAGTCCGGCCTTGGCATCGGTCTCGGCGATGGCCTTGTCCTTCCAGCTGCCGATCGGCTGCGATTCGAGCGCGATGCGGGCGGCGAAGCGGACATGGCGGTCGGTCGAGGCGAGTCCGGCCCAGATCTTGGGCAGCGCGGTCTCGTCCTCGACCGAGTGGTAGCGCTCCAGATCGCGGCGTTGTTTGCGCGCGGCCTGCTCCTTGGTGAACTGCGCTGTGCGCATCGTCGCGGGTTCGGTGCGTTCGCCGCCGATGTAGCTCACGCGGTACAGGCCGGCCTGCGTGCCGCGTCCGCCGGTGGTGAAGTAGAGGGCGCCGTCCGGACCGACCTCGAGGTCGGTGACGTTGAGCGGTTTGCCTTTGACGAAGGTCTCGAAGCTGCCGAGGTAGCTCGCGCCTGATTCCTTGAGGTGGACGGCGACGATGCGGCCGTAGCTCCAATCCATCATGAACAGCGCGTGCTGGTACTTGGCCGGGAACTTCGCGCCGGTGCCGAAGCGGACGCCGGTGGGCGATCCGATGCCGATATCGACCACGGGGGGCAGCGAATCGGCGTAGTAGACGGGATACTTGGCGCTGCCTTCCCGGAAGCCTTGGTCACCGCCGCTGACGATGTGGTAGGCGCGGGTGGGGCGGTACCAAGGGGCACCCCAATCCCATTCCATGTCGGAATCGAAGCCGAAGAGCTCGCCGTCCGTGTTGAACGCGATGTCGTAGGTGTTGCGCTGGCCGGCGGCGAAGACCTCGGCGTTGCCGCCGTCCTTGTCGAGGCGCACGACGTAGCCACCGGGCGGCTTGCGGCCGGCGCCGAAGCCGTTGCCGTCCTCCATGCGCGGGAGCACGAGATCGTCGGCGTAGTGCTTCACGCGGGTCGTCGCGGTCTGGTCCGAAGGGACGTCGACGAAATTGCCGCAGACGACGTAGAGGTGGTCATCGGGACCCTTGAGGATGCCGTGCGCGCCGTGTTCGCCGGGCCCGCCTTGCCATTTCCGGACGAGTTCGACCTTGTCGTAGCGGTCATCGCCGTCGGTGTCGCGGAGGCGGTAGAGATGGTAGCCGTCGGGACCTTGGGCGTTCACGTAGAGCGCGTCGAAGGCGGACAGGAGACCCATGGCGGCGCGGACCGGCAGGTCGATGGTCTCGACCTTGGCGACATGGCCGGAGGCATCGAGCGTGATGCGCTCCATCGGTTCGTTCCCCTGCGGGCTGACGATGAGGCGGCCTTTCGGGTCGACGGTCATCGAGACCCAGGAGCCTTCCTCGGCCGAGGCGGAGCGCAGGAGCTCGACCTTGAACCCATCGGCTACCTGCAACGATCCTGCCGGCGTGGCGACGGCGGGTTTGAGCACATCGCCCCAAGGCTGGACGCCCACGGCGCCGAGCGACTTGGCCGCGACCCAACCGGACTTGCCATCCGCCGATGTCTCCCAGGTCGTGTCGGTCACGAGGGTCTCGTGCCGGTCGCCACGCTGGAAAAGCTGGAGCTTGAGCAGCAATCCTGCGGCGCTGCCTTCGTTCGCGGCGGTGACCTCGAGGGTGGCCGATCCGGCCGCGAGCTCGCCGAGCTTCACCGTCTTGGGTTGGTTCCAAGAGGTGTTCTTGGCGATCACCTTGCCGTTCAGGCGGACTTCCGCGGAGTTGTCGGCCGCGACCGTGAGGATGGCGCGTTGGACGCCGGCCGGGATGGTGAGGGTCCTGCGGAAATATCGGGTCTCGTTCTCGGGAGTCGTGGAGCCCCAGATCCATTCGGGCGTCTGGGCGGCGACGCGGAGGACGGTCGCGAGAAGACCGAGCAGGACGAGCGGGCGCAGGTGCATGGGGGGAGTATTGATGGAAACCAATCCGTCGTGGAAAGCGTGGTCTGCGGGACGGACGCGCGGTTCCCGCCCGATGTTCAGCGCGGCTGCGCGGGCAGCAGGTCTACCGGGCGGTTCCAGTGGGTGAAGAACCGGTCCTCATCCGCGGCGACCGGACGCTCCCGCATCCAGCCCGCGGCGATGCCGGCTCGGACGAACGGTCGCAGCGCGAACTCTCCGCGCTCGAGCCGAGCGAGCGCTTCGGCTGCAGCGGCCCGAGGGTAGATGGCGACGAGCGGTTCAAGTTGGCCGTTCCGCAAAGGCACGACCCCGATACCAGGCCGGGCATCAGCGAGCAGCGCGCGGAGGAATCCGGCGTCCAGTGCGGGCAGGTCCACGGCGATGACGATGACGAGTTGGTGCCGTGCTTCGGTCAGCACCCGCTCCAGGCCCGCCAACGGACCGGCATCGGCGGACCGGTCGGCGACGATGCGGACCGGGTCCGGCACGAGCGCAAGGGCGGGACCGGGTGCAGATGCGCCCGATGAGACGAGGCGATCGGCGCAGCCAGCTTCGGCCAGGAGCCGGAGCTGACGGAGCAGCAGCGGTTCGCCGTGGACGAGGAGCGAGGCCTTGTCGCGGCCCATCCGGGTCGAACGGCCGCCGGCGAGGACGGCCCCTGAGAGGGTCGATGCGCTCATAAACCGCACTTGCCAATCATGTCGCAGTCGGGTTCATTCGCGGGTGAACCGTCCTTGTACCCCATCCTACCTATGAAGAGCATGCTTAAGTTCGCTGTCGTCGCCGCGCTCGCGCTCGGTGCCACCACTCTCCGCGCCGAAGACAAGGCCGTCACCCTGACCGGTGACGGCAAGTGCGCCAAGTGCGCCCTCAAGGTCGCCGACAAATGCCAGAACGTCGTCGAGGTCAAGAGCGGCGACAAGACCAAGACCTATTTCCTCACCGGCGACGTCAGCAAGGCGTTCCACGGTGACAACCTCTGCTCCGGCTCCAAGAAGATCACCGTGACCGGTGTTCCTTCCGAGAAGGACGGCAAGATGATGCTCGCCGTCAGCAAGATCGCTGCGGCCAAGTAAGGCTCATCGCTGGTTTTCCACGAGACGCCCGCCCTCCGCTCCGCGCGGTGGCGGGCGTCTTTTTTTTCACCATCGCTCAGGCGGTGGCGCTGCCCGTGGAAGCGGCGGGATCCGCGATGCGCTTGAGGTAGTCCCAGGTGTAGATGCCGGCGCCGTGGCCGTCTGCCCATAGGGGCTGCACGCCGTAGCTGCCGACGTAGCCGAGGCGCGCGAGCGAGAAGGCCCGTGGACCATAGGGCCGTTCGGGAGCTTTGTAGGTGTTGCCGAAGATATCCTTCTCGCCGAGGCACGCCGCGCACGGGCAGAAGCGGCGCAAGGTCTCGAGCCGGGTGAAGCTCTCCGTTCCGTCGTCCCAACGGATGGCCAGTTCTTCGCCGATGGGGGTGAGGTCGAGCGGTCGCATGGGCGGGAGAATCCGGTCGGGAACCGCGGTTGTCCAACACGGCCGCGGCAGCGACGGCACGTGGATGGTGCCCGAGGACAACGGCCGGACGCCCTCCGGGAGGGCTACGTGCCCGAGAACCGGCGCGCGCTGAAGCGTTCGTTCCCGGGGATGTTCGAGGCCATCGGCGTGCGGGCGGTGGACCCGTATCCGCAGGAGCTGCTGAAGATGCTCCAGCACATCGTGTCGGCCGGCGTGATGGATCCCACGGTGGTGCTGCTCACGCCCGGCGCGCACAACAGCGCCTATTTCGGGCACACCTAGCTTGCCCGCCAGATGGGCATAGAAATCGTCGAGGGACGCGACCTGGTCGTGCGCGACGCCCGGGTGTCCATGCGGACGACCAAGGGATTGCAGCCCGTCCACGTGGTCTACCGGCGCGTGGACGACGACTTCCTCGACCCGGACGTGTTCCGGCGCGACTCGATGCTCGGTGTGCCCTGGCTCATCCATGCGTACCGCTCCGGCAACGTGAGCCTCGCCAACTCCATCGGCACCGGCATCGCCGATGACAAGGTGATGGACCACTCGTGCCGAAGATGATCAAGTACTACTTGGGCCAGGACTGGGGCGGCGCGGGAACTCCACAAGGACTCGCGTCTTCCGGTCCGGTCTTGGTACACGGAGGACCGATGAGCCTTCGTTCTCTCCTCCTTTTGCCGATGCTGCTGCTCTTGGCGGGTAGCGTGCGCGCTGAGAAACCCTTCCACACCACCGAGGATATCTTCCCGCCGGAATCGTGGCACAACCACGCTTCCTGCCTGGTCGAGACGCCGCGCGGCGATCTGTTCGCCACGTGGTTCCATGGATCTGGCGAACGCAAAGCCGACGACGTCCGCATCGAGGGCGCGCGACTGGGACGCGGCGCGACGAAGTGGAGCGGACGCTTCACCGTCACCGACACGCCCGGGTATCCGGATTGCAATCCGTCGATCTTCGTGGACGCGCGCCGGCGGTTGTGGCTGTTCCATCCGACCATCCTCGCCCACACGTGGGAGAGCGCGCTGCTCAAGTTCCACGTCAGCGCCGATTGGCAGGGCGAGGGCGGACCGAGATGGGAGCGCGAAGGCGTCATCCACATCACGCCGGGGGCGGATTTCACCGCCGCGGTGGCCGCTGCCATCCCGCGGTTCGAGGCGTCGGTCGCTGCGTCCGATTGGGATGAGCGGACCCGGCGCGAAGTCGCGGAATTCCTCGATGCGATGCGCGGGCATGCGGGCGACGAGCTTTACTGCCGGCTCGGTTGGATGCCGCGGGCGCATCCGACGGTGATCGGCAAGCGCTGGCTTCTGCCGCTCTACCACGACGGGTTCTCGTTCTCGCTCGTCGCCATCTCGGACGACGAAGGCGCCACCTGGAAGACCAGCGCACCGCTCATCGGTGGCGGGAACATCCAACCGAGCATCGTGGTCCGGCGCGACGGCACGCTGGTCGCTTTCATGCGCGACAACGGTCCTCCGCCAAAGCGGGCGTTGGTCGCGGAATCGAGCGACCGCGGCGAGACGTGGTCGCCGGTCGTGGACAGCATGTTGCCCAACCCCGGCTCGGGCGTCGAAGCCGTGGTGCTCCGCGACGGCACCTGGGCCTTCATCGGCAACGACACCGAGGACGGACGGCATTCGCTCGCCGTCCTGTTGAGCGATGACGAAGGCCGGACCTGGCCGGTGAAGCGTCACCTCGAGCTCGTCGAGCGGGGTGGTGGATCCTTCAGCTATCCAAGCCTGATCCAGGCGCGCGACGGTTCGTTGCACGCGACCTACAGCTGCTTCCTCAAGTCCGCCGGATCCGGCGAGCTGAAGACCATCCGCCACGCCCGCTTCAACGAGGCGTGGGTCCGGGCAAGGGCCCGTGAATAGAGGGTCGTGGACCTTACGGGCACAGTCGGCTTTTCCTGTCTTGGTCCTCGTCGCGATCTCGATGACGTGACGCGCATCGCGATCGTCCCGCGGTCACTTCGGCTCTGGCCTGCCGGAGCCGGACGCGTTAAGCACTGGCCCATGTTCCTCCGCGTCTTGCTCCGTGTCGGCGCCTTGGTCGGGCTCGTCCTTTCGGCCGAGGCCGCGGCCAAGCGACCGAACATCCTGTTCATCATGACGGACGACCACGCGGCCCACGCCATCAGCGCGTACGGCAGCACGGTCAACACGACGCCGAACATGGACCGCCTCGCCGCCCAGGGCCTGCGCCTCGGCCGTTGTTACGCGGTGAACTCCATCTGCACGCCCAGCCGGGCCACCATCCTCACCGGCCAGTACAGCCACAAGAACGGCGTCCCCGTCTTCAACCACCTCGATCCAGCGTCGGTCACCGTCGCCCATCGGCTCCAGCAGGCCGGCTATCACACGGCGATGCTCGGCAAATGGCACCTCGGCTCCGAGCCGCAAGGTTTCGATCACTGGAACATCCTGCCCGGCCAGGGACGCTACATCGATCCTGTCCTCTACGACCGCGACGGCCATCGTATCTACAAAGGCTACGCCACCGAGGTCATCACCGATCTCGCCATCGACGTGCTCAAGAACCGGCCGAAGGACAAGCCGTTCTTCCTGATGTGCCACCACAAGGCGCCGCACCGCGAGTGGACCCCGAACGACCGTTATCGCCGCGAGTTCGCCGGCCGCACCATCCCGGAGCCGGCGACCTTGCGCGACGACCACGTCGGCCGCGCCGATGCCTTGCGCAAGCAGCGCCAATCGGTCTTCCGCGACCTCACGCGCCACGACCTGAAGCTCGTCCCGCCCGCCGGGCTCACCGGCGCGGAGCGCCAGCGGTGGGTGGGCGAGGTGCCGGTCGAGGTCGAGGTCGTCGTCGATGGCCGCAAGAAGGTCCTCCGCGGCGACGAACTCGACCGGTGGAAATACCAACGCTACATGCAGGACTATCTCGCCTGCGTGCAGAGCGTGGACGACAGCGTCGGCCGGTTGATGGATTGGCTCGATGCCAACGGCCTGCGCGAGGACACGCTCGTCATCTACACCAGCGACCAGGGATTCTTCCTCGGCGACCATGGTCTCTACGACAAGCGGTTCATGTACGAGCCGTCGTCGCGGATGCCGTTCCTCGCCCGCTGGCCCGGGCACATCCAGCCCGGCACCGTCAGCGACGCGCTCGCGATCAACTGCGATTTCGCCCCGACATTCCTCGATCTCGCGGGTGTCCCCGTGCCTGCCGGGATGCAGGGCCGGAGCTTGGCGCCGCTCTTCACCGGCGGGACTCCCGTGGGCTGGCGCGAGGAGATCTACTACCGCTACTATCACGACCCGGGACATCACAACACCGCGGCTCACTACGGGATACGCACCGGCACGCACAAGCTCATCCACTATTGGAAGCAGGACCAATGGGAGCTCTACGACCTCGTCGCCGATCCGGATGAGATGCGGAACATCTACTCCTCGTCGTCGGCGCAACCCCTGGTCGTCGGACTCAAGGCGAGGCTGAAGCGGCTCCAGCGCGACCTCGGAGACACCGGACAACACACCGTCGGGCCCCTCCCGAAGGACGACGTGGACATCCGCGTGAAGCAGATGGACCGGAAGCATCCGGACTCGCAGCTCTGAGGGCGGACGGCAGCGCTGAGCGCCGCGCCGCCCCGGATTTGTTGGTCCCGCGGATTTTTGTTTTGGCGGAGCCGCCGCCCCGGGGCACCAATCTTATCGTCATGTCCGCTGTGCCGCCCACCGAGACCGATCTGCTCACGCCGCTGAAGGATGTCTTCGGCTACGGGAGCTTCCGGCCGTTGCAGGAAGGCATCATGCGAGCGTCGCTCGAGGGCCGCGACGTCTTCGCGCTCTTGCCGACCGGCGGCGGCAAATCGCTGTGCTTCCAGCTCCCCGCGCTGGTGCGGCCCGGACTCACCGTGGTGATCTCGCCGCTGATCGCGCTGATGAAGGACCAGGTCGACGCGCTCACGGCGAACGGCGTCGCGGCCACCTTCCTCAACTCGTCGCTCACCGACGCCGAGCGCAGCACCCGCTGGCGCGGGCTCAACAACGGCAGCTATCGGCTTCTCTACCTCGCGCCGGAGCGTCTGATGGTCGGCACGCTCGTGGACGACCTGCGCCGCTGGGGCGTCGCCTGTGTCGCGGTCGACGAAGCCCATTGCATCAGCGAATGGGGCCACGATTTCCGTCCTGAATATCGCCAGCTCCGCGAGCTGCGCGGCCGCCTGCCGGAAGGCGTGCCGTTCATGGCGCTCACCGCCACCGCCACCGGCCGCGTGCGCGAGGACATCGTCGCTGAGCTCCAGTTGCAGGACCCGGCGGTCTTCGTCGCCAGCTTCAACCGGCCGAACCTCACCTACCGCGTCCTTCCCAAGGCCTCCGGCTACCGCCAGGTGCTCGATTTCCTCCGCGGGCGACCGAAGGACGGCGGGATCATCTACTGCTCCAGCCGGGCCGGGACCGAATCGCTCGCTTCCAAGCTGGTCGAGGACGGCGTGAAGGCCGCGCCGTACCATGCCGGTCTCGATGTGGCGGCGCGGTCGCGGAACCAGGAGGCCTTCCTCCGGGACGAGATCCGCGTCATCTGCGCGACCATCGCGTTCGGCATGGGCATCAACAAACCGAACGTGCGGTTCGTGATCCACCACGACCTGCCGAAGAACCTGGAAGGCTACTACCAGGAGACCGGCCGCGCGGGCCGCGACGGGTTGCCGGGTGAATGCCTGCTGCTGTTCAGCCCCGGCGACGTGGCCAAGCAGAACGTCTTCATCGACGAGAAGCCCGACGAGCAGGATCGCGTCCGCGCCCGCGAGCAGCTCCAGCAGATGGTCCACTACGCCGAGATCTCGGAATGCCGGCGCGCGGCCCTGCTCGACTATTTCGGGGAGGAATTCCCGGACCCGGCCTGCGGCGCGTGCGACAACTGCCTGAGCCCCCGTGCCACCTGGGACGGCACCCAGGCCGCGCAGAAGCTGCTGAGCTGCGTCTACCGCATCCGGCAGAAGAGCGGTTTCGGCGTCGGCCTCAACCACGTCGTCGCCGTGATCCTCGGCGGCGACACAGAGAAGATACGCCAGTGGGGCCACGACCAGCTCACCACCTACGGCATCGGCCACGAGCATCCGCGCAACGAATGGGGCGCGATCGCCCGGGAGCTGATACGGCTGGGGTTCCTTCGCCAGAGCACCGGGCAGTTCCCGACCCTCGAGGTGACCGCGGAGGGTTTCACCGCGCTGAAGGACCGGCGGCAGATCACGCTCACGAGACCGATGGAGACGCCGAGGCCGCGCGCCGAACGGGTCGGTGACATCGCCTGCGACGAGCTGCTCTTCGAGAAGCTGCGCCAGCTCCGCAAGCGGATCGCCGACGAGCAGGGCGTGCCTTCGTACATCATCTTCGGCGACACCTCGCTCCGATACATGGCGCGGCAATATCCCGTCCGCCCGGAGGAGTTCCGCCGCGTGTCCGGCGTGGGCGAGACGAAGCTGCGGTCCTACGGCGACGCGTTCCTCGAGGAGATCGTGGCGCATCTTCGCGCGAACCCGCGGCAGATCTTCGCCGACGATTCCTTCACCGCGCCGATGCCCGTCGCCGCGAAGAAGACGCGTGGCGAGCTGATGAACGACACCGTCCGCGAGACGCTCCACCGTTTCCGCGACGGCGCCACCGCGGAGGAGATCGCCGGCGCGCGCGACCTGACGCCGGGGACGATCTACGGCCACCTCGGCAGCGCGCTCGAGGCCGGCGAAGCGTTGGACGTCGCCCGGTTGTTCACCGACGCCGAGCGACGGGAGATCGAGGCCGCCTTCGAACAGGCCGGCTGGGGGACGCTCTCCGGGGCGCACACCTTGCTCGGCGGCAGGGTGGACTATGGGCGGCTCCGGTTGTTCCGGGCCGCAAGAGGGGGGAAGTAAACCAGTAAGCGAGTAAGCCAGTAGGTCGGTGACCGGAGGATCGATCGCAGCTCGGGTCCCAAGTGCTGACCTACTGGCTTATTGACGTACTCGCTCACTTGCTTTCTCGCCTACTCGCCCACTCGCCCACCCTCGACTTCCGGTCTACCGTCCGCGCGTGACCATCGAGCTTGTCAACACCGGCTCCGAGCTGCTGCTCGGACGCGTGCTGAACACCCATCAACAATGGATCTGCCGTCAGCTTGCCGATAGCGGGCGTTCGGTGGCCCGCCAGGTGGCCGTGCCGGACGGCGGCCACGATATCCAGCAGGCGGTCCGTGAATCCTTGGGGCGGGCGGACCTTGTCATCACCACCGGAGGGCTCGGCCCGACCTGTGATGATGTCACCCGCGAGCTCATCGCCCAGCTGCTTGGACGGACACTTCTGCGGGACGAAGCGGTCCGCGGGCACATCGGACGTTTCTTCGCGAGCCGCGGCCGGCCGGTCCCGGTGCGCACGGATGTCGAATCGTGGGTCCCGGAGGGTGCGACCGTCCTGATGAACGCCTATGGCACCGCGCCGGGCCTCGTGCTGGAGGTCTCGCCGAACCCTTTCCGAGCGGATGCCAGGCCTTCAGTGCTGGTGATGCTTCCCGGGCCGCCGCGCGAGCTCCGGCCGATGTTCACCGAACAGGTCCTGCCGCTCGTCCACCGACGGTTCCCGCTTGAGGAAGCCTTTGTCTGCCGCACGCTCAAGACGACCGGCATCGGCGAATCCAACATGGAGGAGCGCATCTCCGGTCCGTTGAAGCCGTTCACCGACGTGGGCATGGACCTCGGGTTCTGCGCGAGGATCGGCGAGGTCGATGTCCGGTTCGTCGCGCGCGGAGCCGACGCGGTGGCGACCGTGGCGGCGGCGGAAGCGGTCGCGCGCTCGATCGTCGGCGAGAGCATCTTCGGCGAGCAGGACGATACTCTGGCGACCGTGCTGGTCCGCGAGCTCACCGCCCGCGGGCTGACCTTGGCGCTGGCGGAATCTTGCACCGGCGGCCACATCGCTGATCGGATCACCGACGTCCCGGGAGCGTCCGCGGTGCTGTTGGCAGGCCACGTGACCTACTCCAACGCGGCAAAGATGTCGGCCTTGGGCGTGCGTGCGGAGACCCTCGCGACCCATGGCGCGGTGAGCGAGGCGGTCGCGCGGGAGATGGCCGAGGGCGCGCGGCGCGCGGCCGGTGCGGATCTCGCGTTGGCGGTCACGGGCATCGCCGGACCGGGTGGCGGGACCGATGCGAAGCCGGTCGGCACCGTCTTCATCGCGCTGGCGACCGGGGCGGGCACCGAGGTGCGGCAGCATCTCAACCGCTTCGACCGGCCCACTTTCAAATACCTCACCTCGCAGCAGGCGATGATGGCGGCCTTGCGTGCGTCGCGCGGCGGCGAGCCCGCATAGGTTGGGCCCGGGCAAAGATTTTCGTGTCCTGCGGACCGTGTCATCCGTCTCCTCTCCAAGGATGACGACGGCGAACAAGATCACCGTGGGACGGATCTTGATGATCCCGGGGTTCACCTATCTGCTGCTCCGGCACCGGGAGGAGGGAACCGATTGGCTGCGTTGGTCGGCACTCGTGTGCTTTGCGATGGTGGCGGTGCTCGACGGCGTGGACGGTTATGTCGCGCGACGCTATCAGCAGCGATCGGAGCTCGGCGCGGTGCTGGACCCGCTCGCGGACAAGCTGCTGCTGGTGTCGGCGTTGATCCTGCTCAGTCTGGACAAGAGTTATCTCGGCACGCTGCCGCGATGGTTCAACTTCGTGGTGATCTCTCGCGACGCGCTCGTCGTGCTGGGCCTCGGGGTGGTCCAGTTCACCGTCGGCAAGGTCGTGGTGCGTCCGCGGATGACGGGCAAGATCGCGACGGTGCTCCAGATGGCCCTGGTGATCTGGACCCTTTTGAGATGGCCAGAGGAAGGCCAATGGGGGATCGCGGTGGTGGCGGCCGGGTTCACGCTCGTCTCCGGCGCGCAGTATCTTTTCGATGGGACCACCCAATTGAGCGCGAGCCCTGCGAGCGGCCCGAAACCGGGCCAGTGAAGGCGTCGGCCCGACACCGGCGCCCCGCCCGAAGACGCGACGGAGATCGGGAATGCCGGCTGCTGCCACCGCCCGTCACCCGGTCAGGCCTTGGCGTGGTGACGACACGCCGCAGTCTCCGATGCGCAGCGATCCCGGCAGCGCATATCCGCATGAGGACCGTCTGCGGGCATCAGACCTTGTCCGCGCCAGAGCCGGTCCTCTGAGCAACCGGATCCGTGCCCTGTGCGGCGTTGGCGGTGCCCGGGCTTCCCAAGCGGTCGGCAGGGCCTGGAACGGGTGGTCCGTGCGATCACTTCGGAATCACTTCGTTGTGCAAGACAGGGTGACGGAAGCTGCCGGAGGGACGGCGCGGTGGGGCATCCTGACAAGGGCCCGGCATGGAACAAGCCCCCCATCTGGCGGTGCGGTCCTAGGCATGGCGGCTCATTGTGCATCGCGCACCTGATAGAACCTCGGGATCTCGGACGGGCGGGCATCCAGATACTGGGCTGTCTCCCCGGTCGCAGCGATCTTCGGCCCGACCGCCTGCCACGTCGTCCCCCGGACATCGCTCCGGCTGAAGACCTGGTAGCTCCGCCCGGGAGCGCATTCCCAGGTCACGGTCGTGCCGTTGGCCGCCAACCGGACGCTCACGATGCGATAGTTGACCGAGAGCTTGTCGGTCGGGTCGCTGCCCATGGCGGCTTCGCGCCGGTTCACGAACCCGTCGCTGTCCGGATCCTTCTCGGGTCCCGCCTCGGGCCGGGTGAACGGGCTGAACCAGCGGCGTTGGAACAGGTCGTCCAGCCCGTCGGAATTGAAGTCGTAGGTCAGCGGCAACACCTCGGCGAACCCGTTGGCCCAGGCGACCGAACCACCCGCGGTCACCGACACGCTGCGCAGGCCGGGGACGGCGCCCGGCGCGACCGTCACCGGGACCTGCACCAGCGTGAGGTGCCGGAGCGCATCGGGCACGACCACGGTGGCGCCGTAGGTCAATCCGCCGCCCGTGAGGCGCAACACCGCGTCGGTGCCGACGGCACCGGGGATGTAGACACCGACCCACGCGTTGGTCTGGCCTGGAGCGAGCTGCATGCAGGCGTCGCCGCTCGTCCGCCCGTCCTCGGTGAAGAACCGGCGCGCCTCGGTGATCCGGAAGGTAGGGACACCCGGCAGCACCGCGACGTCCTTTGTCACCGTCCCGCCCTTGGCCACTGTGAACGGCAGCGGCACGGTCGGGAGGAAGGCGGTCTCCGCATCGGAGAAAGAAGCGTCGTAGACATCCAGGTCGGCGCCTCGCACGAGATAGCCGTCCGTCCCGTCGTCGCCAGGGTCCAACGGCGTGACCCGCAGGGTGTAGTCTCCCGGCGGCAACGTCGGGACAGAATAGGCACCGCTCGCGGTCGTGACCGTGCCGGCGACCACCGTGCCGGCAGGATCTTCGACCGTGACCAAGGCCCCGAGCACACCGGATCCGACCATCGAGACCTTTCCGCCAACGGTCCCGGTCGTCGAGCGGGTCGCCGGCAGCCCATAGATCGCTTTGGCCGCGGTGATCTCGTCGGAGGACAGACCGGCGGCGCTGCCGACACCCGGTTGCGTCAGCCAGAACATCGTCGCGCCGCCGAGCGGTGAATGATGCAGCCCGAGCAGATGTCCGATCTCGTGCGCCACCACCGATTCGACGAGATTTCCTTGGGTCAGCGACGGGTCGAACGTGGTGATCCATTGCCGGTCGCGGTTCAGCAGGATGTCCGCCTCGACCACGATGCCGTCCACTTCGGAGTACACGGTGGTGGCGTTGACGGCCGCCGGGAGGAACACCCGGCCACCGGCGTAGTTCCGGCCGCCGGACAACCAAGCCACGGTGCAGACGCTGTCCTCGGGGTCGACATCGGTCATCGTTCCGGCCGCCGGTAGCTCCTCGAACTGGATCTGCGTGCCTGGCACCGCCTGCCACTGGCCGAACGCCGAACGCACCGCATCGAGCTCCGCGACCCGGTTCATCGCGGACCAGCCGTCCGCGCTGATGCGGTAGCGGATCGCGAGGGACGACGGGTTCTGCGCCGACGGCGGGACGAGCGACCCGTCAAAGAACGTGAAATTCCAGTTCGACCGCTGCACGAAGGCCTTGGCGGAGGGCATCGCGCCCGCCACCAAGGCTCCGACGAGCAGCCCTTTGCCGAGCCGGCTCATCGTGCCGCCTCCACACGCCGGCGCAGCTCCGACAACTCCAGCGGCACTTGCATCGGCAACCGGTATCCCGATTTTTCCGCTGGACCGCCGAGGACGCCGTTGGCGACGTGTTTTGCACCGGAGGCCGGTGTCGCCTCGACCGTGAACTTGCCTTGTGCCAGGTCGAGGGTCACCGGTTCCCCGCTTGCGTTGCGCGTGGTGAAGACGACGACCTCCTCGCCCAACCGGTACCCGGGTCCGCCGACCACGGCGACCTTGCGCGCTCCGAGGACCCCGCCGGCGAGCACCAGGCTGAAGCGAGCGGCCGGTTTGCCTTTCCAGACCTCGGCGACATCCAGCTCCACGCGCGTGAAGATCCGCCCGGCAGGATCGCGCGTGCATTCCAAGGCAGCCACCTTGCCGTGGACCACCGTGTCGGCGCGTTTCGCGAGGTCTTCCACCGGCACGGGCGCCGCGATCGCGGCGGCGATCCTGGCCGCCAGTGCGGATGACAGCAGGACCTTCAACGCGACCCGTGATGCTCCTCCGACCTTGGACCTTGGACCTTGGACCTTGGACTTCATACCTTCTCCCGCGCGAGCTTCGCGAAGTAACCGCCCGCCGCCAGCAGTTCTTCCGCCGTTCCCGTCTCCGCGACACGGCCGTCCACCAGCGCGACGATGCGGTCGACCGCGCGCAAGGTCCCGAGCCGGTGGGCGACCATCACCGTCGTGCGCCCGCGCATGAGCTCGCGCAGGCCTGCCAGCACGAGCGCTTCGCTCTCGGCGTCCAGCGCGCTGGTCGGTTCGTCGAGCAGCAGGACGGGCGCATCCTTGAGGAAGGCGCGCGCCAGGTTCAGCCGCTGTTTCTCGCCCGCGCTCAAACGTGCCGCGCCGTCGCCCACCACCGTGTCGTAGCCCTGTGGCAACTTCCCGATGAACCCGTGGGCGTTCGCCGCGCGGGCCGCCGCCTCGATCTCCGCCCGGGTCGCGCCGGCCTTGCCATAGCCGATGTTCTCCGCGACCGACGCCGGCAACAGCAGCGGCTCCTGAGACACCAACGCGACCTGCTCGCGGAGCGCCCGGAGAGGAAGTCCCGTGATATCCGCTCCGCCGAGCCGGACGCCGCCGGAATCCGGCCGCAGGAATCGCGGCACCAGATGCAGCACCGTGGTCTTGCCCGCGCCGCTCGGACCGATCAGGGCGACCGACGTCCCGGCCTCGACCTGGAACGACACCTCGCGCAGCACAGGTCGCCCTTCCGCGTAGCTGAAGCTCACCGCGTCGAAGACCAACCCGCCGGCACACGGCGTGACGACCGGATCCGTGCTTCCACCCGAAGCCGTCTCCACCGGCCACGCCCCATGCGTCCCGGCGTCTTCCTCGTCGAGCAGCTCCAGCACCCTCCGGGTCCCGGCACGCGAGCTGGCCAAGGTGGAACCGACGTTCGAGAGCTGGTTCAGCGGTTCGTGCAGCTGGGCGAGATACGCGAGGAAGACGAGCAGCTGGCCCACGCTCAGCCGGCCGTCCAGCACCTGCCGGGCCCCGGCCCAGACGATCGCCGCGATGCCCAGCGCGAACAAGGCCGCCACCGCCGCGAGATAGACGACCTCTGCCGCATGCTGGCGCCAACGTGCCTCCAGCGCCGCGTCCGCGCGTCCGCCGAAGCGCCCGGCCTCGGTCGCTTCCCGCGTGAAGCTCTGGACCAGCGGCAGGTTCGCCACCAGTTGCTGCACCGCCGCCGCGATGCCGGCGTCCGCGGTCTGCGCTTCACCGGCGCGCCGGGTCATCCCGGTGCCGACGCCTTTCATGACCGCGACCAGGACGGGCACCGTGGCCAGGGCCACCCAGGTGAGCACCGGGTTCAGCCGCCACATCACCCCCGTCATCGCGGCCACGCCGGCCGACGCGCCGAGGAAGGTGAAAAGCCCTTGGGTGAACAACGTCTGGAACGCGTAGGTGTCCCACGTCGCCCGATAGATCAGGTCGCCGGCCTGCGCGCCTTGCAGCCGTTGGAACGAGAGCCCGAGCAGCCGGTCGAACACCGCCCGCCGCACCCGCGCCAGCCCGCGCAGCCCCGTCGCGATCACCAGCGCGTTCTGCGCCGCCGTGACCAGCGCGTGACCGAGATGCAGCAGCACCAGGGCGCCGACCAGCGCGGCCAGCTGGGTCGGCAACGGGATCCCGCCGATGACACGTCCGACGACCTCCGGGAAAGGTTCGTGCCCCAGCACCGAATCCACGACCAGCGCCAGCGGCCATGGCTTGAGCAGGCCCGCGGCCGTGCCGGATCCCAGAAGCATCGATGCAGCCACGACCCGCGGCCAATCGGCCCGAAAAAAGGAGAGCGCACGCCAGGTCTGCCGCATTTCGTTCCTACGTTAGCCGGTCCGGCATCCAGCCGCCAGAAATGGCCGGCGCCGTCGCGCCGACCGGTCCTCACCTCGGCCATCCGAGATGCCGGCGCAAGAATTCGAAGGTGCCGACACCGTGGATGCTGTGCGGGCCGTCGAAGAACTCGATCTCGGCGCGGTCGGCGAGACCGAGCTTCACGTAGTGGCGCCGGGTCTTGGCGAATTCGTAGGCGACCCATTCATCGGGCGCGACGCCGTCGTCGTGGCCGCGTTCGACCATGAACGGCCGCGGGAAGATGAGCCACGACATCTCGGCGTAGTTGAAGGTGTTCCCGAGGTCCCACTCGGGCATGTCGTATTCGCTGTTGAAGAGATAGCTGTAGGCGGAGCGCGCGGAGGTGTTCTTCCAGATCCATTCGTTGTAGTCCGCCGAGCAGATGCTCAGGCAGTAGCGGTCCACCAGCACGGGCACGCGCATCGCCGTCTTGCCGCCGTAGCTCAGGCCGTAGAAGGCGATGCGCTCCGGGTCGACGAAGTCCTGCGACGCGAGCCAATCGGTGATGGCCTCGTGCTGCCGGACGATGAAGGACCAGAGCGTCAGCCCGAGCGGCTGGGCCTGGTGCAGCACCTGACGGAACTTCGTCCCGCCGATGTAGGGGTTCTGCGGCGCGAAGGTGATGTAGCCGCGCTCCGCGAGCCGCAGGCCGTATTGATGGTAGTACTGGCTGGCGATCGACGGGTCCGACACATCGGTGGGCCGGCCCTCGAGGCCGTGCTGACAGACGACGACCGGACGTCGCTCGCCGGGTTGGATGTCCACGGGAACGCAGAGGATGCCCTGGGCGAAGACGTCGCGGTGGACGTCGAGCACGACCTCGTAGCGGCGCACGCCGTTGGTCTCGCCGAGGAAACGGGTGCGCGCATCCGGCGGCAACGACGCGGCCGGGATGACGCCGACCACGTTCGAGCGGAACTGTCCGCGGTACCACGCGGCAGAATTGGTGAAGCCTGCGAGCGACCTGAGATCGGCCTTTTTCCAATACTCGCGCCGCTGGTATTCGCCCTCGCGCATGAGCCACTGGGTGTCCTCGAGGATCTGGCGGTACTGCCGGAGCGTGCGGGCCCTCGCATCGGGCAACGCGGTGGCGATCGTCGGCGTCGCACCGGGTTGCATGTCCACGCCGGGATTGATGCCCGTGAGCGAGAAGAGGAAACGGCCCACAGAGTCGCCGAAGCGGTCGGGCCGGTTGTTGCCGTGGCCGATCGGGACCGAGCCGGCGAGTCGCTGCAGCCGCTCGAATTCACGGGTGACCGCGTTGTCTTCCGGCCTCCCGATCCGTCCCGGAGCACCGCCGTTGGCATCAGTGTGGACCACCTCCGGATAGCGGCCGGTCTCCAGCCACAGCCAGCGCGGCGCGACCAACGCGCCGATCTCCGCGTCGCCGAAGCCGCGCAGCAACCCGAACACGTTCCGGTAGATCGGCTCTTCCCACAGCTGTTCGCGCGGACCGAAGTAGCCGCTCACGTAGCTCGCGGCGAAACGCGTGTCGCAGGCCGCGGCATAGTAGGCGAGCAATCCGCCTTCACCGTGGCCGATGACCCCGAGGAACTGCCGGTTCGTCGCCGCCTTCTGCTGCGCGACGAGCGTCGCGTCCAAGTTCCACGCGATGGTGCCGGGGCGGCGCGTCTGCTCCATCCAATCCGCGGCGGCGAAGACCTTTTGCAGCTCGTAGCCGATGGGCGTGCGGCCCATCTCGTAGCTGGCGCGCCAAAGCGTCTCGCGTTGGCTGTGCTTCATCGGGCGCACGCCGGGGTTGCCGGCGAACTCGCTGCCGCGGTCGATCAACGACGGCACGATCACGCGGCATCCCTGCTCCGCGCAGAGCCGCGCGTACTGCTCCGACGGGGCAAGCCCGGGCGCGAGGCCGACGAGTTGCTCGGGCGTCCAGTCGCAGTCCGGTAGCGCGATGACGTCGCCCTTCGGTTCGCCATCGGGGAGGAGCAACAAGCCTTCGCCCTCGACGCCGCGGAGCACGTTCCACGCGACGGCGAACACGCGGAAACCCGCGCCGCGGGCGACTTCGACCGAGCCGGCCGGCGCGTTCGTGCCGATGGGAGCGATGTGGCGCAACGTGACCGGACCGCGCGCATCGCGCGGATCGGCGAGGCCGAGCACCTGGCGGAAGCGCGCGCGGTTCGCGTCGAAGCGGTGGATGAAATCAGCGGGCGTGAAGTTGGTGGCCGTCCACTGCCAGAGCTTGGCCCGGTTCGTGACGCTGGCCGCCGTCTCGCGGTCCAGGTAGCGGCTGATGCCGGTGACCATGTCGGCCGCGAGGTCGTTGGTGCCGGTGAGCAGCCGGGTGCCGGGCAGCGGTTGGGCGAAGGCTGGGACGCCAAGCACGAAGAGGAGCCAGGCGAAGCGGCGATGGAGGTTCATGCGTCCATTTGAACCATGGCGACGGGCAGTTGCCCATCGCGGACTTCGAAGGGCTCGCAGGCCGGTCGTGGTGGCACTCGTTGCCGAGACCGAGGTTTACCACGGCGATGCGGTCGTCTATATCTCGGACTTCCATGCGACGCTTATGGCTCGTCATCATCGCGGCGGTCCTCGTCGCGGCCGCGGGAGCGTGGATCACCACCGCGTGGCGCGGCTTATGGGGCCGGCGTCCGGAGGTCGTCCTAGCCGATGGATCGGTGCTGCGGGTGGAAGGACTCACCTGGGGCACGAACCAGGCGTTCTACTTGGAGCCCGGATCCTGGACCCGGCTGAAGCGCCGCCTACCCACGGCTTGGCAATCAGGCATCTGGGAGCCGAAGGAACCGATCGAGTCGCCCGGGGATCCGGACGTGCATCTTTGGGTCTCCCGGATCAATCCGGTCACCGGTGCCTACCTTCCGGCTTTAGGCCCGGAGTTCGCCCACCTCGACCGCGCCGGGACCGTCTTTGCGTCCTCTGGCGGAAGTTCTTCCGGCCCGACCCCGGGTCGCGCCGACTTCGCGCTGCAGTTCAGCGCGTTGGATTGGCGTGCGGATTCGCTCCGGTTCCAGGTGTTCCAAGGAGGCGTGACCGGGTCGTTCACCCTCCCGAACCCGCGCCGCGGCGAACGTTTCCCGGAGTGGACCCCGCTGCCGCTGCCGCAGACCCGGCAGTCCGGGGAGTTCAAGGTCACCATGACCGGCCTCAGATGGTTGTCTCCCGGCTGGCAGCCCGAATTCAGGGTCTCCGCCGCCGGCGGCGAAGACGCCACGCCGTGGTTCGACCTGCAGCCGATGTTCGTCGATCCGACCGGCAACCGCTACTGGACGCAATTGCCCTCTGGGGAACCGGTATGGGGCGTGGAAGTCGATGCCTATCCCACCGCGCGTTTCCCGTTCCCCGACGCGGGTGTCATCCCGCTCGGCAGTGCGAGCATCCCCGGGGCCGGGCAGCACCAGTTCTTCCCGATGAGCGCGGCGGGCACCAACGCGTCGCTCCATTCCGCGTGGATCACCGGCCCGGGGAAGTTCACCTTCCGCGACGGCCAGATGGTCCAAGCCAGTCCGGTGAGCCTGTACAGCGGCGGCAGCTGGAGTGGTTCGATCCATCCGCGGCCGCCGTGGCAAGTGGACTGGGAGTGCAACCAACCGGCCCTCTGGCTCGTGCTGAAGGGGCCGGCAGCAGCCCGGGGCCTTCTCTCGGTCTCGACCAATCGTCTTGCGCGGATCCTGCCGCGCCTCCGGCGACCGGACGGTTCGTACGTCAAGGCGGATACGGGTGGGACCACCACCGGCTCGGGCGCCGATGGGATCAACATGATCCTCCGCTTCAGGATCGAAGGCGGCGTCGCCGGCGAGCGGATCGAAGCGGGCATCGTCCTTTCCGAAGTGATACAGGCCCGGTTCACCATCGCCGCGCCGGTGGCGAAGTGAAGGCCCGGCCGGCCGGCGTCCGCGTCCGCGGCTCCTTTTGCCTTTTGCCTTTCGGCGGCGTGAGCATCCTCCGCGGCACATGAGCAAACCGCTTTCCAAGAAGTTCGCCGCCTATCCGCGCCTCAACCCGTTCGGCGTCGGCAAGGACATCTCCGCCGCCGACCTCATCGACCAGTCGATGCTCGCCTACAACGGCGGCCGGCTCCGCGAGGCCGCGCAGCTGCTCGCCAAGAAGATGCTGCCCGACGACGGCTACATCGGCATGTCGCTCACCGGCGCGCTCACGCCGGCCGGCCTCGGCAAGAGCTGTCTCATCCCGCTGATGAAGGGCGGCTACGTGGACTGGATCATCTCCACCGGCGCCAACCTGTACCATGACCTCCACTTCGGCCTGGACATGCAGCTGCACAGCGGCACGCCGTTCCTCGACGACGTGGAGCTGCACGAGGAAGGGGTGATCCGCATCTACGACGTGCTCTTCGACTACAACGTGCTGCTCGACACCGACGCCTTCGTGCGTGAGGTGATCCAAGGGCCGGAGTTCCAGCGCGCCATGGGCACCGACGAGTTCCACTACCTGCTCGGCAAGTACGTCGTCGCGCGCCAGAAGAAGCTCGGCATCAAGGACAGCTCGGTGCTCGCCACCGCGTACGAGTGCGGCATCCCCATCTTCACCAGCAGCCCGGGCGATTCCAGCATCGGCATGAACGTCGCCGCGATGGCCATGCGCGGCTCGAAGCTGATGCCCGACGTGAACCGCGACGTGAACCAGACCGCCGCCATCGTCTATCACGCCAAAAGCACCGGCCACACGAGCAGCGTGTTCATCCTCGGGGGCGGCAGCCCGAAGAACTTCATGCTCCAGACCGAGCCGCAGATCCAGGAGGTCATGGGCATCCCGGAGAAGGGCCACGACTACTTCCTCCAGGTCACCGACGCGCGGCCCGACACCGGCGGCCTGAGCGGAGCCACGCCCGCCGAAGCGGTGAGCTGGGGCAAGGTCGACCCCGACAAGCTGCCCGATTCCGTGGTGTGCTACACCGACAGCACCATCGCGCTGCCGTTGCTGACCGCCTACGTCACAGCCCGGGTGAAGCCGCGCAAGCTCAAGCGCCTCTATGATCACCGCGACGCCATCCTCGACACCGTGAAACAGAAGTATCTCGCGACCGGCACCGTGACCAAGGTCACCACCAGCCGGAAGATCGCGAAGCGCGCGAGCAGCGTGGGGATGAAAAAGAAATGACCGTCTCCTCGTCCGTGCCATCGTTCGGCGGTGTGGCGATCGCGGTCGGAGCAGGCTGAGCGGTCTTGGGCCGGGAGATCTCGGCTTGGCGTGCCGTGAGGACGGCGTGGTGTCCGGCAGAGGGAAGCAGACCCGAAGACGGCGACGTGAAAGGCGCGTGGCCGCGCATCGTGGAGCCGTGGCCTGCGGCGCGGCTCGCGTGACGGAAGGTTGACCCGCCGGCGCCGCTCTGGCATCGGCGGGGACGTGAGATCCCTGTTCGCTTCGCTGTCGTTGCTGCTCGCCGCCTTCACGGTCTCCGTCACCGCCCAGGAAAAGGCGTGGGAACCGAAGCCCCGGGCCCGGAGCTTCCCGTGGATGTCCTACGCGGACTGGAACTCGATGCACGACGCGATGCTACGTCGGGCGCTCCAAGGTGATGTCGACGTGCTCTTCCTCGGCGATTCCATCACGCAGGGCTGGGCGGACAACGCGGTGTGGAAGCAGCGCTACGTCCCGCGCAAGCCGGCGAATTTCGGTATCGGCGGGGACACCACCCAAAATGTCCTCTGGCGGATCGAGAACGGCTCTCTCGTCGGCATCGATCCCAAGGTCGTGGTGCTGCTCATCGGCACGAACAACCTCGGCATCCACGACGACTCCCCGGACGACGTGGCCAAAGGCGTCGGTGCCATCGTGCGCTCCATCCACCGCCGGTCGCCGGGCACGAAGGTGTTGCTGCTGGCCGTCTTCCCGCGCGACGAGCGGCCGGGGACGAAGTTCCGCAAGGCCATCGCGGCCATCAACCCGCAGATCGCCAAGCTCGACGACGGCAAGACGGTCCGGTTCCTCGACATCGGCGAGAAGTTCCTCGCGGCCGATGGCACGTTGCCCAAGGACGTCATGCCCGACGCGCTGCACCTTTCCGAGAAGGGCTACGCCATCTGGGCCGATGCGATGGAACCGCTCCTCGCCGAGATGCTCCGCCGCTGAACGGCCGCGCCGGTGCGACGCGACGCGGGCCGGGGTCGCAGCGGACCGCGGGACCGTTCAGGGCAGGTGGAACTTGGGCGACTGGCTGAGGAACCGGACCGGGTTCTGGTAGATGACCCGGTCGATCGCCTCGGCGCTCCAGCCGCGGCGGCGCATCTCCAGCGCGGTCTTGGGGATGGCCAAGGGGACGCTCTCGCCCCAGTCGCAGGCCGAGTTCATCCACAGCCGGTCGCTGCCGTGCAGGTCGAGGATGTCCACCGCGCGGGCCGGCGTGCACTTCGAGATGGGATAGAGCGTCATGCCGGCCCAGTGGCCGTGCTCGAGCACGGTCTTCACCGTGTGCTCCTCCACGTGGTCGATCAGCACGCGCTCGGGCCGGATACGGGCGTCGTTCTTGATGACGTCGAGGATGAGGCGGGTGCCCTTGAGCTTGTCCTCGAGGTGCGGCGTGTGCACGAGGATGAGCTGGCCGGTGCGCGCGGCGAGGTCCACGTGCATCTCGAGCACGGCGATCTCGTTCCGCGAGTTCTTGTTCAGGCCGATCTCGCCGATTCCGAGCACGTTCGGGCGGTCGAGGAAATCGGGGATGATGCCGATGACGTCGGTGGCGAGCGCGACGTCCTCCGATTCCTTCGGATTGATGCAGAGCCAGCAGAAGTGCGGCAATCCGTGGCGTGCGGCGCGGGCGGGCTCGAATTCGGTGAGCTGGCGGAAATAGTCGCGGAAGCCGTCGACCGAGGAGCGGTCGAATCCGGCCCAGAACGCGGGCTCGCAGACGGCGGCACAGCCGGCGGTGACCATGTCGATGTAGTCGTCCGTCGTGCGGCTGACCATGTGGCCGTGGGGTTCGATGTAGCGCATGACGGGAGACCATAGGCATTAAACGGTCGTCAGTGAACCAGTGTTCCGTGATCGGCGGCCGCTGCCCGCTCAAATCCGATCCCGGATCCCGGGCGCCGTGGATCACGCAGGAGCAGTCAAGGCGGTCCGGCAAGTCGACCCGGCAGGCGTGCGAACGACCCTGTGGCCCTGCGATCCGACGGATCGCAGGGCGTCAGAGCTTCACGAGCTTCAATCCGCAGGCGGACGCCAGTTTCTGCTGCCGCTCGTCGAAGGTCAGGAAATGCTTCAGCTTCAGTTCCAGTGCGCAGGCGACATGCAGGACGTCCGCGGCGCGCGTGCCCAGCTTGGGCGTGTGGCGGCGGCTCAGTTCCACCGACCGGGCGAGCGCTGCCCGCCAAAGCAGGTCGGCCTGATGCAGACGACCTTCCGCGAAGTCCTCTTCTAGGTCCGACAGCGACTCTTCCCAGCCGGCCTTGGAGAGCTCGCCGCGAAAGGCCGCCAGACAGATTGCGTTGGTGATCTCGCTGCGGCCGTGATGGGTGACCGACAGCGCCCCCTCGACGCGTCGTCGCCACGCAGCCAACTCGCGGATGCCCGGCTGGTTCAGATACAACCGGCACAGCGCGCTCGGATCGACATAGACCTCCTCAGCAGTCACCGCGGTTCTCCTCGTGGAACCGGTGGGTCTCCTCCCGGGTCATGGCCCTTGGCTGCCGGCGCAAGACGCGCGCATGGTAGTCCGGCAGCGGGACCTGCTTCTTGGCCGCCGGAGCGACCGGCTCCATCACATAAGCCGGTTCACCGTTGTCGGTGATGGTGACCCGGCCGAATTCCTCGATCTTGCGCTTCACCGCGCGGAAATCAGTGCGGAGCTCGCGGATGCTGGCCGTGGCGGTGCTCGTGCTCATACGCGTGAAACACTATTGTTTCACGCCGGCGGGTCAACCGGCGTTTCCCGGCCATGCGCCCACGTCGGAACTTGCCGCGGTGGCGGCCCGGTCCACGAGACCTGGTCCGGGAGGAGAACCGGCCGACGGGTTCGCAATGGACCACCGGGCCGGTGAAGTCCGATGCACCTTCGGCATCGGTCTTCGCGGTGATCTCAGTCGTCCGCTCCAGCGGATCCTGGCCTGTGGATGCGAGGGCCTCGTGGCCGTCCTTGGTCCGCGATCTCACCCACATATCGTGGCGTCCGTCAAAGTCCGGGAAGCGGTCCAACAGCAGCCCTTCGTACTTAAGAAATCCACCAACCGATGGCGTGGTGCTGGAACCTTCGACACCGAGGTCGATCCGGACCGGGCTGGCGCTGAGGGGAAGCCGAGAATCTGTTTGAACGGGAAGGCGGTGGTGGCTATCAACATTGAAAAGTGACCGTCTGGCGTCTGGTTTTGTCCGTTGTCCTCGCGCTCCTCTGGGTGCCGCTGGCTGCGCATTGCGAGATCGAGAGGCTGTTCGGGGTGGAGCTTTGCCATCACTCCGACGCAGATCACGGATCGGATGTGGGCGACACCCGCTGCGACGATTGCTCCTTGTGCCAGTCGGCCAAGGTCAGCCTGCACTCCAGCGTCAAGATAGGCGACCTCAGGCGGGCATTGCTTGTCGTTTTATCACCCTGGCCGCCGCTGAGCGGTCATCGGTCTGCCCTGATCGAATCGCCGCCACGCACCTTTTTGCCTCCCGCATCGGATTTCGTCCTTCCTCACGCCTGTCTGCTGACCGCGCGCACGTCGCTCCCCGTGCGCGCTCCTTCCCTCGCTTCGTAAAGGGCCCCTTGCCTGGGGGATCCCGTGTCCACGGTCGTATCGCGTCCGCTGAGTCCGTCCGTCGTTGGGCATTTTGCCCGCTCCCGTCCGAAGTCCGTCCATGAAGCTCCCTTGTCTCGTCTTCATTTTTGCCCTGCTGGCCGACGGCGCGCCACGCGCCGCGGCGGCGGCGTTCACGTCTGAAAGCGCCGTGCGCCACGCGTTGGCCCACAACGCCGACCTCGCCGCCGCGCGCCTGACCATCGAGGAGGCGCACGGACGGCTGGCGCAAGCCGGGCGGCTGGCGAACCCCGAGCTGGAATCCGAGCTCAAGCCCAACGTCCGCGGGCGCCAAGGCGTGCTGGGTTTCGGGCTGACGCAGCGGTTTCCGCTGACGGCGCGGCTGGGGTTGGAGAAGGCCGTGTCACGCGCCGAACTGACGGTCGCCGAAGCCGAGGTGCGCGACGCCGAACGCCGGTTGGCCGCGGAGGTCGCGCTGGCGGCGGTGGACTGGCTCGCGCTCGGCATGCAACGGGCGCTCAAAGAACGGCAGCTTGCGAACAGCCGTGAATTGGTCGAAGCCGCCGACCGAGCCGCCGGAGCGGGCGAAGGCTCGGCCTTGGAAGCCGCGCAGTTCGACCTCGAGGCGCAGCAGCTTGTGACGCAATTGCTCCAACTGGACACCGGTTACGCAGCGCTCCTCGGTGAGCTTCGCCCGTTGCTCGGCGTGCCTGCGCCGGAGCCGATCGAGATCACCGGCACGCTGCCCGAAGTCGCTGTCGCGGGCACCGGAGCCGTCGCTCTGTCGCGACGTGCCGACCATCAGGCCGCGCTTGCCCGCCGCGAAGCCGCCGAACGTGCGCTCGCGTTGGCCCGCGCCAACCGCTGGCAGGATCTGGGCGTCGGCCTGCTCGGTGAGATGGAGCGGGCGGAAGATGCTCCTGCCGGCATCCGTCAGGACAACTTCGTCGGCCTGCGCCTGTCGCTGCCGCTGCCGTTCTGGAACCGCAACCAAGGCCGCATCCAAGAGGCGACGGCCACCGCGCAACGACGGGTGAAGGAGTCCGAAGCCTTGGCCTTCCGCATCCGCGCCGAAGTGGAGGCCGCCGAGCGGCAGATGGCGGTCGCGGCCAGGCTCGCGGGTGAAGTCACAGCCACGCTGCTGCGCAAGGCGTCGCAGTTGGAGGAACGCCTCGCCAAGCTGCGCGCCGAAGGCCAGGCCTCGTTGGCCGACGTGCTCCGTGCCCGTGAACGCCGGCTGCAGCTCGAATCCACGCGGCTGGAGGCCGTGCGCGATTTCCACCGTGCCCGCGTGCGGCTGGACATCGCCACCGGAGCCATCGTCCCCAGCCCGAAGATCCCATGAACCAGCCGCTCCACCTGCTCACCAAGGCGCTCCTCAGCGGACTTGTCATCGTCACCGTCCCGGAGTCCGCGAAGCGCGACAACACGCTCGCGAGCATCGTCCATTCGTTGCCGCTGATGTCGCTGGTCGCGTCCGTGTGGCACATCGCGGAGACGCGCGACACGGCGCTCATCGGCCGGCAGGCCTCCGGCAGGTCCTGGTTGGTGCCGTTGCCGTTGCTCTTCATGCGCGGCTGGCAGTCCTGGCCGGCGCTCGCGGTCGTCACCGTCCTGCTTTGCTCGCCCGCGATGCGGCTGCTCCGGGTCGCGCGCATCCAACTCTGGAATCTCTTCCCATGATCCCCCATGCCATCCTGTGTCTTCTGCTCGTCGGCGCGGTCGGCACCGCGCATGCCGCCGATCCCGCCAAAGGCAGCAAGGTCGCCAACACCGTCTTCCTCGACGAGATCGGCGTCAAAAACCTCCGGCTCCAGACCGTCGAAGCGGAGGAGCAGACCTTCGAGGAGACCCTCTTCGCGCTCGGGCGCATCGAGGTGCTGCCCGGCAAACGCGCCGTGCTCAGCAGCCGCATCTCTGGCCGGGCGGTGAAGGTCAACGCGCGCCCGGACCATGCGGTGAAGGCAGGCGATCCCCTGGTGGTCATCGAGAGCCGTCAACCGGGCGAACCGCCTCCGCAGATCACGTTGGTCGCACCCATGGATGGTCTGGTCGTCGAGCTGGCCGTCGCGCCCGGCGATCCCGTCAACCCCGACAAGCCGCTGCTCGCGATCGTGGACCTGTCCACGGTCTACGCGCTCGCGAGGGTGCCCGAACATCTCGCCGATCGTTTGCTCCGCGGCCAACCGGTGCGCGTCACGTCACCGGGCTGGCCGGGCGAGAGGTGGGAGACGCAGGTCGAGCATCTGGGCGCGTTGGCCGACCCGGCCTCCGGCACGCTGGAGGTGGCCTGCCACGTCGACAACGAGGGCACTTGGCTGCGGCCGGGGATGCGGGCCGAGTTCAACCTCATCACCAAGAAACGCGCCGACGTGATGGCGGTTCCCCGTGAAGCCGTCCAGGGCGATGGCGCGGACCGTTTCCTCTACGTGGCCGACGACACGATCCCCCACGCCTTCGTCAAGGTGCCGGTCGTGGTGGGCGCGATGAACGATCGATCGATCGAGATCACCCAGGGCCTGCTGCCCGGCGACCGGGTGGTGACGACCGGTGCGTATTCACTGGCCTTCGCGGGCAAGGGCAACGTGTCGCTCAAGGAGGCGCTCGATGCGGCGCACGGCCATGAGCACAACGAGGACGGCAGCGAACTCAGCAAAGACCAGAAGGCGGCCGGCCATGCGGAGGACGATGGACACGACCACGGCGGTCCCGGCGGCGGCAAGCTCTCCGGCCTGACGCTGTTCTCCCTCATCGGGAACGGCGTGCTGCTCGTGTTGCTGGTGGTCGCCGCGTCGCGTCGCGGCAAGGCGGTCGATGACAAGGCCGACGCTCCGGTCGGGAAGCCGGCCCCGGGAGGAACCGACCATGCTCGATAGGCTGATCCGCTACGCGCTGGACAACCGGGCCATCGTGCTCGGGCTGTCGCTGCTCCTGCTGCTACTCGGCGCGCAGACCGTGCGGGAACTACCCGTCGAGGTGCTGCCCGACCTGACCAAGCCTACCGTCATCGTCCTCACTGAATCACCCGGTCTCGCCCCCGAAGAAGTCGAAGCCAACGTCACGCTGCCCATCGAGCGCGCGTTGATGGGTGTGGCCGGGCTCACCCGGCTGCGCTCGAACTCCGACGTGGGCCTGTCGCTGGTCTATGCCGAGTTCGGCTGGGGCACGGACATCTACCGTGCGCGGCAGTTCGTGCAGGAGCGGCTGCAAGGCGTGCGGGGAACGCTCCCGGCAGGAGTCGAGCCGTTCCTCACGCCGGTGGCCTCGCTCATGGGTGAGATCCTGCTCGTCGGACTCCGCAGCACCAACGTCGCGGTTCCGCCTCGCGAGGTCCGCAGCCTCGCCGACTGGGTGGTGCGCCCGCGTCTCCAGAGCATCCCCGGTCTCGCCGAGGTCCTGAACATGGGCGGCGGCATCAAGCAGGTGCAGGTGCAGCCCGACCCGCTGAAGATGCAGGCCCATGGCGTCACCTACGAGGAGTTGGAGCGCGCCGCGAAGGAGGCCGCGGGCAACACCACCGGCGGGTTCATCGACTCCGGTCCGACGGAGATCATGGTCCGCAACCTGGCCATGACCGTGCGGCTCGAAGACATCGCGCGCACCGTGGTCCGGCGGACCGGCGATCGCGCCATCCGCATCGCCGACGTGGCCGAGGTCGGGTGGGGCATCGAACCGATGCGCGGCGACGGCAGCGTCAACGGGGTGCGCGGCGTGATCATGAGCATCACCAAATCCCCCGGCTTCGACACGCTCATGTTGACCGACCAGATCGAGGCGGCGCTCGCAGAATTGCAGCCGACGCTGCCGCCGGGCGTCGAGACGGTGGTCCTGTTCCGGCAGGCCGACTTCATCACCAACGCCATCGGCAATCTCAAGAGCGCCATCGTCGAGGGCGCGGTGATGGTCACGGTCGTCATCTTCCTCTTCCTCCTGAACTTCCGCACCACGTTCATCACCCTGATGGCGATGCCGCTGTCGTTCGCCATCACGCTGCTGACTTTCCGTTGGTTCGGCATCTCGGTGAACTCGATGACGCTCGGCGGCCTTGCCGTGGCCATCGGCATGGTGGTGGACGATGCCATCGTGGATGTGGAGAACGTCTTCCGGCGGCTGCGGGAGAACGCCGCGCTGCCCAAGCCGCATCCGCGTCTGGAGGTCATCGCCCGCGCTTCGGGTGAAGTGCGGAACTCGATCCTCTACGCCACGCTCCTCATCATCCTCGTCTTCCTGCCGCTGCTTGGGTTGAGCGGCGTCGAAGGCCGGCTCTTCTCGCCCATCGCCACCGCCACCATCATCAGCATGGTCGCGTCGTTCGTCGTCTCGCTGACGGCCATCCCGGTGCTGTGCTCGCTCCTGCTGCGGCCCGAAGAAGGCCGCGAGCACGAGGACGGTCGGTTGGTGCGCGGCATCAAGTGGCTGCTCGGACACACGCTCCTTCGCTTCGGGCTCAGCCAGCCGTATCTGTTGCTGGGGTTGGCGGCGCTCGCGGTGGTGGGCGCGTTCTCGCTCTATCCGCAGATGGGGAAAGATTTTCTGCCGGCCTTCCGCGAGGAGACCGCGCTCATCTCCACCACGTCCGCACCCGGCACCTCGCTCGACGAGATGAACCAGATCTCCGACGTGATCGAGCAGGAGCTGCTGAGCATCCCGGAGGTCCGCAAGGTGGGCCGCCGGTTGGGCCGGGCCGAACGCGGCGACCACGTCGTGCCGGTCTCGACCGCCGAGTTCGACGTGGATTTCCGCGAGACCGGCGGCGGGAAGAACGCGCGCTCGCGGGCGGAGATCCTGGAGGCCATCCGCCAGAAGATCCGCGCGGTGCCCGGCACGTTCAGCGTGGTGACCGGCCCGCTGGCCGACCGCATCGGCCACATGCTGAGCGGCGTGTCCGCGCCGGTGGCGATCAAGGTCTTCGGTCCCGACCTCGACAAGCTCCGCGAGCTCGGCATCCAGATCCAGGCCGTGGCCAAGACGATCCCGGGCTTCCAAGACTGCAAGCTCGACCCGCAGGCCACCATCCCGCAGCTCCGCATCGAGGCCGACCGCGATCGCGCCGCGGCCTACGGCATCACGCCCGGCAAGCTCAACGAGACGCTCTCCATGCTCGTCGGCGGCAAGACCGTGGCGGAACTGCGTGACGGCCAGCGCGCCGTGGATCTGGTCATCCGCCTGCCGAAGGAATGGCGCGATCCATCCGAGCGCATCGCCCAACTGCCCATCGAGGTGCATGACGGCGAGACCACGGCCCAATGGATCCCGCTGTCGCTGGTCGCCGATGTTCGCGCGGCCAAGGGACCGAACGTCATCTTCCGCGAGAACAGCCAGCGGCGCTTCGTCCTCGCGATCAAGCCCACGGTGCGCGACGTCTCGTCGCTCGTCCCGAAACTCCAGCAGGCGGTCGCCGCCCAAGTGAAGCTGCCCGAAGGCTACTTCGTTTCGTTCGAGGGCGAGTTCGTGGCGCAGCGCGAGGCCTCGCGGCGCATCGCCCTGCTGAGCGCGGTGGTCGTCGTCATCATCGCGTTCTTGCTCTACGGCTATTTCCGCACGCCGTTCTTCGCCTTCCAGGTGCTGTTCGACATCCCGCTGGCGCTGGTCGGCGGCCTCGTCCTGACCTGGGTGATGCTGGACAACATCAGCATCGCCACGCTCGTCGGCTTCATCGCCGTGGCGGGTGTGGCGGCGCGCAACAGCATCATGCTCATCTCGCACTACCTGCACCTCATGCAGCATGAGGGCGAAGCCTTCACCAAGGCGATGGTCATCCGCGGGACGAAGGAACGGCTCGTGCCCGTGCTCATGACCGCGCTGAGCGCCGGCATCGGTCTCATCCCGCTCGTGCTCGCCGCCGACCAGCCGGGCAAGGAGATCCTCCACCCGGTCGCGGTCGTCATCGTCGGCGGGCTCATCACCTCCACGCTGCTCGGCCTCGGGGTCACGCCGACGGTGTTCTATACCTTCGGCCGGAAAGCCGCGGCCAAGGCCGTCCAGAACGGAGCCGGAGCCTCCCATTGAACCATTTGCAGCCGCAGTGGCGGCTTCTGACAGAAACAAAACAAACCAACACAGACACATGAAGACATCCCTCCTCACCCTCGCGGCCGTGCTGCTGCTCGGCGTCACCCGCGCCCTCGGTCACGGCGGCGTCGAACTCGGGCCGAACGGCGGACGCATCCTCGAGTTCAGCAAGAACGAGACGGTCCACGGCGAGGTCATCGCCAAGGACGGCTTCTTCCACATCGCGTTGCTCGACACGAAGATGAAACCCGTCGAGCTGAAGGACCAGACGCTCACCGCCACCACCGGTGACCGGAAGAAACCCGAGAAGCTCGCGGTCGAGAAGAAGGACGGGAAGTTCGTCGTGCCGATGCAGAAGGGCGGCGAGTTCCTCACCATCTTCCAGTTCCGGGACTCGCCGTCCGTCCGGCAGGTCACGGCCCGCCTGACCTATGACGCCACCCTCTGTTCCGCGTGCAAGAACGCCGAGTGGCTCTGCAAGTGTTCGTCGGACAAGGAAGGGAAGTGAGGTCGCTCCGATTTCTCGGACCGAGAGGAAGGGGGACCGAGTGCCATGGGATCCATCGTCAAAACATCGCCGCCAGACCTCGCCGGAAGTCCGATGCCACCTTCAAGCGGGAGTCCGTCCGCCACTGGTTTTCCAGAGGGAAGACCGCCGCCGTGAGCGAGCTCCGCGGGCGACCTCTTCCTTTGTGGGCCTCGGGATGCATCTGCCTGTGCGCCTCCTCCCCGCTTCTCCGCTCGCCGAACGTGGCGTCGTTCCGATAGCGTCCCGCCATGCTTCGTGCCCCGCTCCTGCTCGTGTCCTTGTCCGCGCTGGTCGCTGCCGTCGCCGGGGATTGGCCCGAGTTCCGCGGCCCGACCGGCCAAGGCCACTCCACCGCGAAGAATCTGTCGATCCGCTGGAGCGCCACCGAGAACGTCGCCTGGAAGACCGCGATCCCCGGCAGCGGCTGGTCGTCGCCCGTGCTCGCCGGCGGCAACCTCTATCTCACCACCGCCGCGCCCATCGAGGGATCGATGGACCTCTCGTTGCGCGTCCTGTGTCTCAGCGCCTCGGAAGGCAAGGTGCTCTGGGACAACGAGGTCTTCCGCGAGGAGGCCGGCACCGCGCCGCGCATCCACTCCAAGAACGGCCACGCCAGCCCCACGCCGATCGTGCACGACGGTCGTGTGTACGTGCATTTCGGCCACATGGGCACGGCTTGCCTCCACGTGAGCGGACGCACCATCTGGCAGCAGACCGGCCTGAAGTACGTCCCGGTCCACGGCAACGGTGGATCGCCCGCGTTGGTGGACGACCTGCTCGTCTTCAGCGTCGACGGCGAGAAGGACCCCTACGTCGTCGCGCTCGACCGCGGCACCGGCGAGATCCGTTGGAAGACGCCGCGCGTCACACCGGCCGAGAGGAAGTTCTCCTTCAGCACGCCCTTCTACCTCACCAACGGGGTCGACCGCGCCATCATCAGCCCCGGCAGCGGCGCGGTCTGCGCCTACGATCCGAAGGACGGCACCGAGCTCTGGCGCGTGCGCTACGGCAACGGCTATTCGGTGATCCCGCGCCCCGTCCATGGTCACGGGCTCTTGTTCTTCGGCACCGGCTACGACCGTCCCCTCGTCTACGCCATCCGGCCGGGCGGCACCGCGCGCGGAGATCTCACCGACACCCACGTCGCGTGGACGCTCACCAAAGGCGCGCCGAACACGCCTTCGCTCCTGCTCGTGGGCGACGAGCTGTACTTCGTCTCCGATGCCGGCATCGCGTCCTGCGTCGACGCCAAGACGGGCACGGTCCACTGGAGCGAGCGTTTGGGCGGCAACTTCTCCGCCTCGCCGATCCACGCGGACGGCAAGCTGTGGTTCCAGAACGAGGAAGGCGTCGGCTATGTGGTGAAGCCGGGCAAGACCTTCGAGCTCCTGGCCAAGAACGATCTCGGCCAGCGCACGCTCGCCAGCTACGCGGTGACCGATGGCGCTCTCTTCATCCGCGGCGCGACGGATCTCTTCCGGATCCAGGCGAAGTGATCGTGGCGCGGTGCGCCCGACTGTCGGTCCACCGCGGGCCGCGGCCGCCCGGAGAGTTTCCTGGCCTCACTCTTCTTCGTCCCTGCCGCTGCGCCGCCCGCTATCCGCACCGATGCCGCGGCGGCTCGCGGCGATGAAGTCGACCATCTCGATCACCGCCGGCTGGTCGGCGAACTCCTCGCGCACCGCTTCGAGCGACGCCTTGAGCCGCGCGCCCGACCGGAAGATCCGGTGGTAGGCCCGCCGGAGCGCCGAGCGTTCCTCGGCCGTCAGGCCCGCGCGCCGGAGACCCACCGTGTTCAGGCCGCAGATCCCGTTGTCACCGCGCGCCACGCAGAAGGGCGGCAGGTCCTTCGAGATGGCAGATCCGCCCTGCATCATCGCCAGCCGTCCGATGCGGCAGAACTGGTGGACCAAGCAGTTGCCCGAGACGAACACGCGGTCCGCGAGCGTCGCGTGCCCGGCGAGCAGCGCGCCGTTGGCGAGGATGTTCTGGTTTCCCAGCACGCAGTTGTGGCCCACGTGGCTGCCGGCCATGAAGAAGTTGGCGTCGCCGATGACGGTGTCCTCCTCCAGCTGGTTCGAGCGGTGGACGGTCACATGCTCGCGGAAGACGTTGCCGGAGCCGATGCGCAGGCGGGTCGGCGCGCCGACGTATCTGAGGTCCTGCGGGGCGTCGCCGACCACGGCGCCGGCGTGGAAGCGGTTGCCATCGCCGGCCGTGGTGTGCCCGGTGAGATGGACGTGCGGGCCCACGGTGCAGCCGGCCCCGAGCACGACGTGCTCATCGATGGTCGCGTAGGGCCCGACGGTGGTGCCGGCCCCGAGGGCGGCGCGCGGATGGATGACGGCGGTGGGATGGATCATGGGTCACTGGTAGAACTGCCCGAGCTCCCGCAACGAGCAGTAGTCCTTCTCCCGCGTCTCGCTGCGACGACCGATGATGATGTGGTCGACCACCTCGATCTTGAGCAGTTGCCCGGCGCGGATGAGGTCGCGGGTGATCCTGAGGTCGGCGTCGCTGGGCGTCGGGTCGCCGCCGGGATGGTTGTGGGCGAGGACCACCGAGTGGGCGTTGGCGAGGATCGCCGGGCGGAAGACCTCGCGGGCATGGACGAGCACCGAGTCGACCAAGCCGCGTCCGATCTCCTCGACACGGAGGAGCCGGCGGCGGGTGTCGAGCAGCAGCACGATGAAACGCTCGGTGTCGTGCATCGACAGCTCGTCCCGCAGCAACGCGGCGAGGCCGGCCGGCGTGTCGAGCACGGGCGATTCACGGCGCTTCTCGTCCGACAGGCGGATGGCCAGCTCGAAGGCCGCCTTGAGCGTCACCGCCTTGTCGCGGCCCACGCCCTTCACCTCCACCATCTGGTCGAGCGACGCGCGCGCCAGGCCCTCGAGCGAGCCGAACTTGCGGATGAGGTGGTGCCCGATCTCCACGGCGGAAGCGCCCTGGAGGCCGGTGCGGAGGAGGATGGCGATGAGCTCGGCGGTGTTGAGCGACTTCGGGCCGCGCTCGGCGAGCCGTTCGCGCGGCCGGTCGGCGACGGCCATGTCGTGGATGCGCGACGGTTGGCTCATTCGTGTCTCCCCCGACGATGCCGGGCGGATGCGCGATCGGAAAGCCCGGGAAACGAACGGTCCAGCTCGGGTCCGAGCGGCAACTTCCGTCGGGACGGCGCCTTTGGTACGTTCGCGCCGTGCCTGAGTCCATCCCCCCTCCGCGTGTCAACGTGCTCGGCGTCGGCATCTCCGTGCTGGACCTCGGGTCCGCCGTGGCCGCGCTGCGCGACGCGCTGGCCGCGGGACGTCGCGGCTACGTGACCGTCACCGGCGTCCACGGCGTGATGGAATCGCAGGACGACGAGGCGCTGCGCCGGATCCACAACGGCTCGTTGCTCACCACGCCCGATGGCATGCCGATGGTCTGGATGGGCCGGCTCGCCGGGCACAAGACGATGGGCCGCGTCTACGGACCGGACCTGATGGAAGAGGTCTTCGCGTGGACGCAGAAGAGCGGCCACACGCACTTCTTCTACGGCGGCAACACCGGCGTGGCGGAGGAGCTGAAAGGCAAGCTGGAAGGGCGCTTCCCGGGCATCCGTATCGTGGGCACGTGCACGCCGCCGTTCCGGCCGCTCGACGAGAAGGAGCTGGCGGACCTCGCGGCGCAGGTGGCGGCGGTGCGGCCGGACTTCTTCTGGGTCGGCCTGAGCACGCCGAAGCAGGAGAGGTTCATGGCGTCGCATCTGCCGAAGCTCGACGTGAAGATCATGCTCGGGGTCGGCGCGGCGTTCGATTTCCACGCGGGTCGTGTCCGGCAGGCGCCGCGGTGGATCCAGCGCAGCGGCTTCGAGTGGCTCTACCGGATGTGCGCGGAACCGCGGCGACTGTGGCGCCGCTATCTGCGGAACAACCCGCGCTTCGTCTGGCGCGTGCTGGGGCAGCTCAGCGGGTTCCGGGATGTGCCCGGCTTGTAGTGCCGGGAGAAGGAGGTCTTCGTCCGGCCCGGACGCCGGGACTCACCACAACTCCGTTTGGTCGCGTTCGCGGCGGCGGAAGTTCTCGGTGGTCAGCTCGGGCCATCGGCCGGCGATGCCGGCGCGCTGGCAGGCCACTTGGAAGAGCTGCGAGATGCGTTCGGCCGCGGGTCCTTCGCCGGTCATGCGCGAGCCGAACCGCGAGGTGTTCAGCTTGCCGCCGCGCAGGGAGCGGACCTGGTTGAGCACCTTCTCCTTGCGGTCGGGCATGTGGCGGTCGAGCCAGTCCTCGAACAACGGCGCCACCGCCAGCGGCAGCCGGAGCACGACCTTGCCGGCGAATTTCGCGCCCGCCGCCACCGCGGCCTCGATGAGCTTGGGGATCTCGTGGTCGTTGACCGCGGGGATGACCGGCGCGGTCAGCACGCCGACCGGGATGCCGGCGTCGCTCAGCTGCCGGATGGCCGCGAGCCGGGCCGCGGGCGGCGATGTGCGGGGTTCGAGGATGGAGCGCAGGTCGGCGTCGAGCGTGGTGAGCGAGATGAAGACGACGACGCAGCGGTGGCGGGCGAGCTCGGTGAGGACATCGATATCGTGGGTGACGAGCGCGTTCTTGGTGACGATGCCGACCGGGTTGCGGAACTCGGCGAGCACCTCGAGGCAGCGGCGGGTGATGCGGAGCTTGCGTTCGACCGGTTGGTAGCAATCGGTCACGCCGCTCATCGCGATGGTGTCGGGCTTCCACTTCGGCGAGGCCAGCTCCTGGCGCAGCAGCTCGGGCGCGTCGTGCTTCACCATGATCTTCGACTCGAAGTCGAGGCCGGCGCTGAAGCCGAGGTGCTCGTGGAACGGCCGCGCGTAGCAGTAGATGCAGCCGTGCTCGCAGCCGCGGTAGGCGTTCAGGCTCCAGGTGAAGCCGATGTCCGGGCTGTCGTTCGAGGTGAGGATCGATCGCGTGTGGTCGCGGAGGAACTCGGTGCGCGGCAGCGGTTCCTCGGCGGGGTCGAGGTCCTCGGCGTCCGGATCGCGCCCGCGCCGGACCTCGATGAAGCGGTTCGCCGGCTGCGTGGGCGCGCCGCGGTGCGGGGAAGGTCTCGGATCCGCCATGGGCCGAAGTTACGCCGCCGGTCGGACAACGGAAGGGGGAGATCGGTCGTCGCGAAGGATCCGTGCCGCGGTCGGGGCGGTCCGACTATTCCTGTTCCATCCCGGCCCGGTCGTGGTTCACTCCCCGCCCCAAGATGAAGCAGAAAGCCTACGCGGCCGCGGGTGTCGACATCGACCTCGGCAACCAAGTCAAAAGCACGCTGCCCGCGCTGCTCGCGTCGACCCATCGCCGCGAGGTGCTGGGAAAGGTCGGCGGGTTCGGCGGCCTCTTCGCCCTCGACGTGAAGAAGTACCGCCAGCCGGTGCTCGTGTCGTCGGTCGACGGCGTCGGCACCAAGCTCAAGCTGGCATTCGCGATGGACAAGCACGACACCATCGGCGAGGACCTCGTGAACCACTGCGTGAACGACATCGCGGTGCTCGGCGCGGAACCGCTCTTCTTCCTCGACTACCTCGGCACCGGCAAGCTGGAGCCGCACGTCTTCACCGAGATCATCAAGGGCTTCGCCCGCGGCTGCGCCAAGAACGGTTGCGCGCTGGTCGGCGGCGAGACGGCGCAGATGCCCAGCTTCTACCAGGCCGGTGAGTACGACCTGAGCGGCACGATCGTCGGCGTGGTCGAGAAATCCCGGATGCTCAACGGGCAGAGATCCGTGAAGCGCGGCGACGTGGTGATCGGCATCGCGTCGAGCGGATTGCACACGAACGGCTACTCGCTCGCCCGCAAGATCCTGTTCGAGCACCTGTCGATGAAACCGCAGGATTTCGTGGCGGACCTCGGCGACACCGTCGGCGCCGAGCTGCTCAAGGTCCACCGGACCTACGGCCCGCTGGTGCAGGCGCTGCTCAAGAAGTTCAACAAAGTGGGCAAGCCCGACGCGGTGAAGGCGCTCGCCCACATCACCGGCGGCGGTTTCGTGGACAACATCCCGCGCACGCTGCCGGCCAAGTGCGACGTCGTCATCCGCAAGGGAACCTGGGATGTCTCGCCGCTGTTCCAGATCCTCGCGTCGGACGACACGGTGGACGAGGCGGAGCTGTACCAGGTCTTCAACATGGGCATCGGCATGACCGCCATCGTCGCGGCCGACCAGGCCGACGCCGTGCTCCGGGCCATCAAGGTCGCCAAGCACAAGGCGTGGTTCATCGGCGAGGTCGTGAAGGGCACGGGCATCTGCCGCGTGGAATGACCCGATCGGCCGGCCGCTTGGAACATCCGGCCCGCGGCACTTGAACCGACCGTGGGCGCCCCCTAGCTTGTCTCCATGACTTTGACCGATCCGCAGAAAGAGACCGCCCGCCGCTGGATCGCGGACGGCATGAAGCTGTCCGACTTCCAGAAGCGGCTGGAGTCCGAGTTCGGCCTGAAGTTCACCTACATGGAGGTCCGGATGCTCGTCGACGACCTCAAGGTGCTGCCCAAGGATCCCGAGCCGCCGAAGCCGCCGGAGCCCGTTGCCGCCGCCGCTGCCGCCGCCCCGGCGGATCAGCCGGTCGATGCGGGTCTTCTGGATCCCGCCGCACCGATCGGGGGCAAAGGTGTGCAGGTGACCGTCGACACCGTGATGCGGCCCGGGGCGATGGTGAGTGGACGCGTGGTCTTCAGCGACGGACAGGGTGGTGCCTGGTACGTGGACAACTATGGCCGGCCGGGCCTGGTGCCCGACACCCAGGGCTATCGTCCGGTCGCCGCGGATCTCCAGGAGTTCCAGGTCGCGCTCGAGAAGGAGCTGGTGAAGCTCGGCATGTGAGGCACATGCGCCCGGGTCGGTAGCCGATGGTGGGTCACGGGTCCTGGCGATCGCCGGCGGAGGGCTTCATGCATCGGTCTTGATGCCGAAGATCCGCCCGTGCTCCTGGATGCAGTAGCCGTCCGTCATGCTGGCGACATGGTCGCAGACAGCGCGTTCCCAACCGGCTTGGGCGGCACGCCGGCGCGCCAGCGCGCCGACCTCGTCCGGATGGGCGATGAGGTGGTCGAAGACCTCGGCGAGCATCTTGATCGCTCGGTTGTTCGGTCCGGCGACGACCGGGTTGTAGTACAGGTTCTTGTAGAGGTAGCGGCGCAGCTCGAGGTTCTGCGCCTTGCGTCCGGGGCTGTAACAGACCAGCGATCCGGGCTGGGCGCGGACCTCGTCGGCCGAGCGGACCCCGGAAGCGAGCACCCGCTGCTCGGTGGTCCCGACGACGTCGGTGACCTGGCCTTCGATCACTTGGCGGATGGTGTAGTAGCGGCGGCTCTCGTCGGGGAGCCTGCCGAACTGCGCCTCCACTTCGTGCGCAGCGGCCGCCCAGACCGCCACCTCGTCCAACAGGCGCTGCTCGTCGAGCAGACCGGAATCGAGCCCGTCGTCGAGGTCGTGGCTGTAGTAGGCGATCTCGTCGGCGAGGTCGGCCAGCTGGGCCTCGAGCGACGGCTGCGGGGAAACGGGACCGTCGGAGGCGTCGGATCCGGCGGGACCGTCGCCGTGTTTCCCGAGACCTTCGCGGACTTCCCACGAGACGTTGAGGCCGGAGAAGCGGGGATACTTCTGCTCCAGTTCCTCGATGACGCGGAGGCTCTGGTCGTTGTGGTCGAAGCCGCCGTGCGCGCGCATCAAGCGGTCGAGCGTCTGCTCCCCCTTGTGGCCGAAGGGCGAGTGCCCGAGGTCGTGCGCCAGAGCGATGGTCTCGGCGAGGTCCTCGTTCAGGCGGAGCGCGCGGGCGATGTTCCGCGAGATCGCGGCGACCTCCATGGTGTGGGTGAGCCGGGTGCGGAGATGGTCGCCGCTCCCGTTGAGGAAGACCTGGGTCTTGTGCTCCAGGCGGCGGAAGGCGCGGCTGTGGATCACGCGGTCCCGGTCGCGCTGGAACTGCGTGCGCCAGGTCGGCGGATCCTCGGGGTGGACGCGTCCGCGCGTTGCCCCGCTCGTCTGGGCGAACGGCGCTAGGAACTGGCGCTCGCGGTCCTCGAGCTCGGTGCGGGTGACGGGCATGCGGGTGCCATCCGGCGCAGCAGAGGATGCGTTCCCGGCGGCGGGATGTCCAATGCCCGCGCGGAACTCTCTGCGGATCTCGTGCCTCAAAGGGGTCGTCAAGGTCTCCGCTCTCGGTCAGAGTACGCCCATGGTCGAGCTCGAGGGTTCCCGATTCTGCCGCCATCTTTCCCCGGAGGAACAGGCGTTGGTCCGGCGGCAGGCCGTGCCGCGGGCCTTCCAAGCGGGCGAGGTGATCTTCAACGAAGGCGACGTGGGCGACGGGCTCTATATCGTCCACTCCGGCCTCATCCGCATCACGGCGACCTCGACCCCGGACCGGCAGCACGTGCTGTCGCGCATGGACCCGGGCGACTACTTCGGGGAGATGGCGGTGTTCGACGGCGGACCGCGATCGGCGTCGGCGGTGGCGCTGGAGGATTCTCAGCTGAGTTTCGTGCCGATGGGCGCGGTATCGGAGCTGCTCGCGCGATCGCCGCTGCTGGCCGCTTCGCTGGTTCGCGACGCGAGCCTGCGCATGCGCGAGTTCAACCGCCGTTTCCTCAAGGAATCGCTCAAGGCCGAACGGCTCCAACTGGTCGAACGCTTGGCGCGGACCATCGTGCACGACTTCAGGAACCCGCTGAACGTCATCGGCATCGCCGCCGACCTCGCCGCCGAGGAATCCGCGTCGTCCGACACGCGGGCCTCCGCGCGCGACCGGATCCGCAACCAGGTGGGCGTGCTGAACCGGATGATGCAGGAGTTGCTCGATTTCACGCGCGCGGTGCCGCCGAACGCGGTGCTGCCCAAGGTGGGTTTCCCCGAGTTCGTGCGCGATATCCTGTTCGAGCTGCGCCCCGAGGCCGCCCGCCGCGGCGTGGACCTCGCGGTGGACGGCGAGGTGCCGGACCTGCGGTTGCGGCTGGATCCCCACCGGCTCACGCGCGTCTTCACCAACCTCTACGCGAACGCCTTCGACGCCATGTCCGGGCGTGAGGACGCGAAGCTCCTGCTGAAGTTCCGGCACGATGCCTCGTGGGTGACGGTCGAGCTGTCCGACAACGGCAAAGGCATCCCGAGCGAACATCAGGCGCATCTGTTCGAGCCGTTCTTCACCTACGGCAAGGACCACGGCACCGGCCTCGGTCTCGCCATCTGCGAGCGCATCGTGAGGGAGCACGGCGGGACGATCTCGGTCGAGAGCCGTAGCGGCCAGGGCGCGAGCTTCGCCTTCACCTTGCCGGTGCCCGCGCCGGAAGATACCGACACCGTTCGACGGACTTTCCAGAAAGCCTGACCGAGGCGTGGGATGCGCTCTTCGCGCTTCCTCGCCGGCCTTCCGCGTTGACCCGGCATCCACGGGCGATACGTTCTTTCCCGCAAGCCGCAGAAAACCACATCACGCATCCACTATGTCCACACCTGTTCCTTCTCCGGGTCAGCCACAGGGCTCGTCCCGCCGCGAATTCCTCAAGCGCGCCACCGCCGCCGCCACGGTGGCCGGGGCCGCCAGCAGCCTCGTCGGACACGCCGCCGGCCAAGGCGGTGTCGCCTCCAGCATCTCGTCGGGTGTCGCCCCCTATGCGGGACGCGTGCTCGGCGCGAACGACAAGATCGTCTGCGGCTTCGTCGGCGTCGGCGGCCAGGGCTACGGCGCCCACGTCAGCACCTGCAAGGACGTGGATGAATCCGCGAACAACATCGCGCTCGCCGCCATCTGCGACGTCTCCAAGCACCGGGTCGAAGCCGGCAAGGCCAAGGCCGGTCCGCAGGCGGAAGGCTACAGCGACTATCGCCGGGTGCTGGAACGGAAGGACATCGACGTCATCTTTTGCGCGACGGTCGACCACTGGCACACCCGCATCACCTGCGACGCGCTGACCGCCGGCAAGCACGTCTACGTCGAGAAGCCGATGACCCGCTACCTCGGCGAGGCCTTCGAGATCTACGACACCGTGCAGCGCACCGGCAAGTTGGTGCAGGTCGGCTCGCAGGGCTGTTCCGACAAGAAGTGGCACAAGGCCGCCGAATGGATCCGCGCCGGAAAGATCGGCCCCGTGGTGATGAGCCAGGGCAGCTACATGCGGAACAACCCGAAGGGCGAGTGGAACTACACCATCCAGAAGTGGTGCACCCCCGAGGACGTCAACTGGGCGGACTGGATGGGCAAGCAGATCAAGAACAAGGTCGCGTTCAACCCCGACCACTACTTCCGTTGGCGCAAATACCAGCCTTACTGTTCCGGTCTCTTGGGCGACCTCTTCCCGCACAAGCTGCATCCCTACATGCTGGCCACCGGCAACCCGGAATTCCCGCTCCGCGTCGCCAGCGTCGGCAACCGCAAGGTGGGCACCGACTCGAAGTCGGAGGGCGATTCCAAGACCGCCTACAACCGCGACGTGCCGGAGATCGTGCAGCTCATCGCCGAGTTCCCCAGCGGCATGGTGATGCACGTCACGTCGAGCACGGTGAACGAGCAGGGCACGCAGGAGATGATCCGCGGCCACAAGGCGACGCTCACCATGGCCGGCAACAAGGTCGAGCTGAAGCCCGAGCGCCCGTTCGCCGAGGAGATCGACCCGGTCACCAGCGAACCGTTCACCGGCGAGAACTCCGAGAGCGTGGCCAACCACCACCGGAACTTCTTCAAGGCCATCCGCGGCCTCGAACCGCAGAACGCCGGCATCGACCTCGCCGTGAAGGTGCAGACCGTCATCTCCCTCGCCGAGATGAGCGAGCGCCTCGGCATGATGTGCTACTTCGATCCCAAGACCCGCAAGGTCAGCGACGGCTCGGGCCGCGAGATCCAGGCCATCACGTACGGCTCCCTCGCCTCGTCCTGAGCTGTTGGTGATGCCGCAAGCACCGCCGGCTCCCGCGAGGGGGCCGGCGGTTTTTTGTCCGGCGGGCCGACGATCGGCGCACGTGAAGAGACCGTGGAATCTGGAAAGCAGGAGGAGCTCTCCGGAACTGGTTTCCCGTCTGCAGATTCCCCGACCAGCCGACGTTCTGGCCGCTTGTGGCCGGCACCCGGAGCCGAGAGGATCCCCACCTCGTGTTGCCTGATTTCACCGCCGTCCAATGGCTGCTCGCCGCCATCGCCGGCGTGGGCATCGGTGTGTCCAAGAGCGGATTGCCCGGCATCAGCCTGCTGCATGTCGTGATCTTCGCGCAGCTCTTCCCCGGTCTCGCCTCCACCGGCGTGGTGCTGCCGATGCTCGTCTGCGGCGACATCGGCGCGGTGCTGCTCTTCCGCCGCGACGCCCGTTGGCCGCATATCGCGCGCACGTTGCCGCCGGCCGTGGCGGGCGTGGCCATCGGCTGGGGCATCATGCGTTGGGCGCAGGCGGCGCAACTACCCGCGGCCAAGTTCAACCCGGTGATCGGCGGCATCGTGCTCGCGCTCGCGCTCGTCCAGCTGGGCCGCAACTGGAAGCCGGATCTTTTCGCGCGGTTGCCGCATTCCACCGCGTTCGCGTGGACGATGGGCCTGGTCGCCGGTGTCACGACGATGCTGGCCAACGCGGCCGGTCCGGTGATGGGTTTGTACCTCTTGGCGGTGGCGTTGCCGAAGGAGGCCTTCGTCGGGACGGCCGCGTGGTTCTTCCTGCTGATCAACCTGATAAAGGTGCCCTTCAGCGCGCAGCTGGGGCTGATCACCTTCCCGTCGCTCGCGTTCAACGCCGCCCTTGTCCCGTTCATCGCCTCAGGCCTGTTCCTCGGCCGCGCGCTGGTGTCGCGGCTTCCGCAGCGGTGGTTCGACACCTTGATCCTCGCCTTCGCCGGCGTCGCGGCGATGCGCTTGCTCGGCGTCTTTTGAACGCCGGAGCCGGTACGATCCGGCCGGCAGCGCCCGAGGCCGGTACCGCATTGCGGTCCGGCGGTCCCGGTCTACCTTGCCCCGTGCCAAGATCGCTCCTCGGGTTCCTCGCCGCCGGTGTCGTGGTCGCCGTCGTCGTCGGACTGACCGGCTGCCAAGCCACGCGCGCCGGTTACGCCTCGGCCCCGTACCGCGTCGTGCGGACCGACGGGAAGGTCGAGGTCCGCGACTATCCGGAGCTGCGCCTCGCCGAGACGCCGATGGGCGGCGACGATTTCATGCGCCTCTTCGGCTACATCTCGCGCGGCAACTCCGGGAACCAGAAGATCGCCATGACGACGCCGGTCTTCATGGCCGAGCCCGCGGATTCCACCCGGACGATGGCCTTCGTGCTGCCGGAAGGTCTCGCGACTCCGCCGTCGCCGACGAACTCCGCGGTCGCCATCCGCCGGATGGGGCCGGGCCGGTTCGCGGTGCTGCGGTTCCGCGGTTCGCGGCAAGGACCCGAAGGCGAGGCTGCGACACGCCTCCGCGCTTGGACCCGCACACAAGACCTCGCCACCACCGGGGTCCCGACCTTCGCCTACTTCGATCCACCGTGGACACCGGGCTTTCTGAGGCGCAACGAGGTGATGATCCCGCTCGCGGAACCCGCGACCGATCCGCTGCGCTGACCCGCGGGGAGCCTCGGCTCGGGAAGGGACGGTGCCCGATTTCCAGATGCGCTCCGTCACGCCGGCGTCCAACTTCGACCGGGCACGGATCCGCCATGGACGACAGGAACCTCACCGCCATCCGCAACTTCCGCAGGATCGACGACCGGATCGCGACGGGCGGTCAACCGACCGAGGCGCAGTTGCGCGACCTCGCCGCGGCCGGCTTCCAAAGCGTCATCAACCTCGCGCTGACGACGTCGACCGATGCGCTGGCCGACGAACCGGCCAGCGTCCGGGCCCTCGGCCTCGACCCCTTGCACATCCCGGTCGACTTCGAAGCACCGACCACCGAGGACTACGAGCGCTTCGCGGCGGCGATGCGGGCGTGGCGCGGACGATCCGTGTTCGTCCATTGCGCCGCCAACCACCGGGTCTCGGTCTTCTTCGCGATCCATCGGGTGACCGTGCTCGGTTGGCGGCGCGAAGCCGCCTTGGCCGCGGTGCGCGACATCTGGGAACCCGATGCGGTGTGGATGGCTTTCTTCGACGCGCGATGCGGGGCCGGCCCGGGGGCGTGACGCCGCGCGTCAGACGTTCTGCGGTGTCGGGTGTTCGTACGGGGCGCGGTACGGGCGGGCGAGCAGCGCGTTGGCTTCGGGATCGCCGACCACCTGGTGCTTCACCGGGTCCCACTTGAGCGTGCGGCCGAGCTTCAACGACAGGTTCGCGAGGATGCACGAGACGCTGGAGATGTGGCCCTGCTCGATGTCGGCGACCGGCTTCTCGCGGGTCTCGATGCACGCGAGCAGGTTCTTCATGTGGCCCCGGATCGCGGGCGCGACGTGCTTCTCGAGGTCCTTCTCGACGTCGTCCTCCGGATATTTGTCGAGCTCCATGACCTGGTCCTTGTGGAGGGTCGGTCCGCCGTTCCGCGGGATGAAGTCGTAGCGGAAGACGCTGGCCTTCAGCGTGCCCTTCTCGCCGTGGATGATCGCGGCCCACGGATGGTCGGGATCGGGCATGTCGCCCCAGGTGCGGTGGTTCCAGGTGACCTGGAACCCGTCGAAATCGAAGGTCGCGGTCTGGGTGTCGGTGATGTCCGCGCGGGCCTGCTTGTCGTTGAGCACGCCGCCCCAGGAGGTGACCGACTTGGGCCAGCCGAGGCCGAGCATCCAGCGGGTCATGTCGAGCATGTGGACGCACATGTCGCCGACGATGCCGTTGCCGTACTGCATGTAGGCCCGCCAACCGCGGGGATGGACGATCTTGTTGTAGGGCATCATCGGCGCGGGCCCGACCCAGCGCTCGTAGTCGAGATGGTCCGGCGGCGCCGTGTCGGGCGCGGTGGCGAGCGTGTCGCGGCTGCGCATGTGCCAGTAGCAGGAGATATCGACGCTGATGATCTTTCCGAGCGCGCCGGAATCGATGAAGCGCTCCTTGGCCTCGATGAGATGCGGCGTGCTGCGGCGCTGGGTGCCGATCTGGACGACACGGCCGTACTTGCGCGCCGCGGCGAGCATCGCCTGGCTCTCGACGATGTCGACGCCGGTGGGTTTCTGGCAATAGAGGTCGGCGCCGGACTTGCAGGCCTCGATCATCGGCAGCGCATGCCAATGGTCCGGCGTGGCGATCTCGACGATGTCGAGGTCCTTCTCGGCGAGCATCTGCCGATAATCGGTGTAGAGGCGCGGACGTTTACCGGACCGGTTCTTCTTGGCGACGGTGTCGGCGCAGTCCGCGAGCAGGCGCTTGTCCACATCGCAGAGGGAGACCACCTCGACCGGCGCCACCTGCATGAGGCGAAAAAGGTCGCTCTTGCCGTACCAGCCGGTGCCGATGAGGCCGACCCGTTTCGGCTTGGGCTCGGCGGCGAACGTCGTCGGCACATAGCTCGCGGCGGCGGCGGCGGCCAGCGCGGAGGACCCTTGGTGCAGGAAGGTGCGGCGTGTCATGCGCCTTTGCTAAAGGGACGAGAGCGGGGACACAAGCCCGAGGAGGGAGTGGATCTCGGACGCTGGACAGCGAACCGTGGATAGCGGTTGCTGGACTTCGGATGCCCTCGCGCCGCCAAAGGCTCAAGAGGAGGATGTCGTCCCGCTACGACCCAGCCGGGACGATACGATCGAGGTCTGGGTGGAACGGGCCACCGGCCCGTTGAGGCGGGCGACTCGCCCGCCGCTCGGGGTGCGCCGGGAAGGCACTCTTTGGTGCGCGCGATGCCGACGCCGGAGCTCGGCGGCAAGTTGCCGCCGAGAACGGGCCGGTGGCCCGTTCCACCCGGACCCAACTGGATGGTTCCGGCCCTCAGATCCCCGGCACTTCCGGCAGGTCGATCACCGGCGCCTTCCCGGTCGGGATCCGCTCGAACCGCTCGCCGAAGCGCGTCGATGCCGGACCGAAGCCGCCGTGCAAGAGATAGAACCGGCCGCCCTCGATCCCCATCGACCGATCGAGCCGCGCCTTCTTCCCGGTGGGATCATGGCTGAAGGTCGCCACCGTGAGCTCGGTCCATCGGCCGTCCGAAGTGCGGATCCATTGGTCCCCGTAGAGCGCCTTGCGCCGGAGGTGCCCGTTGCTGCCCCAGAAATTCTCGCTGAAGCTGTGCAGGCCGCGGAGACGTCCACCGTCCTTCGGCGCCTTGAAGCTCGCGACCAGCTGCCAACGGGTCTCCCCGGCCGCAAGAAAGTAGCCGGTGTAGATGGTGTGCGTCGCGTCGGCCGGGCGCGCGGTGACGTAGAAGCGCTGCGTCTCACCGGTCTTCCACGGGAAGACCCGATGGCTGTGGCCGCCCGTGCCTTCGTTGCCGAAATCGTTGGCGACCACCCCATCGCCCTTGGCGAGCAATTGCACGCGGTCCTCTTTCGGGACCTTGGCTCGGTCCACCGCCTCGTTCCCGCTGTCCCAGACGCTGAAGATGATCCGCCGCTCGGTGGCGCTGTTGACCTGCATGCCGAAGTAGCCGCGATGCCAACCGCACGCCATGTAGAACGTGGAGGTGGGGTCGTCGACCGCGGTGACCTCGTCGTAGAAGCCCTCGATCGGCAGTTCCTTCGGTGTGGGATAGGCGAGATGGACGGATGCCGCGTTGCGGCGTTCCTCCAGATTGAAGTGCGCGTCCACCATCGCCGGCCCGTCGAGCAGGAGCGCGTCGAGGTCGCCGGCCGGGCTTCCCGCGGCGTTGAGAGAAGCGAGCGCGAAGCGCAGCGGACCGGCCGCCTTCGCATCGAACCCGCCAAAGCCCGCCGTGACGATCTTGTCCTCGCCCGCACCGGTGACCGAGGCATCCCGCGACTGCCCGGCCGCGGTCAGCCGCAACTTCGAGACGATGCCCGCGGGCAACCGCAAGGCGACCGACGCGGTGAACGTCCCGGCGGATCGCACGTCACCGAACCAGAGCACCTTGAGCGCGGGGTCCTTCCAGCCGCGGATCCCGTTCTTTTCGGAGACGCGGGCGCCTTCGGGCGAAGGATCAAGATAGGCCGTGAACGCGGGCACGCGCAGCTCGGCGACGGCGACGGACGAGGCCAGGCACAAGCCCAGCCACGCGGGGAAGAGGAGACGTTTCATCCGGGCCGCGAGACTAGCACGAACGGCGCCGCGAGGCATCGTCGGCGTCTGCCGATGACGCGTTTCGGTCCCTCCGCGCATTTGCTTACGCATCGGCGCGACCTATCCGTACCGTCGGCACATGGCTGTTGAGTTCAAAGACTACTACGCGACGCTGGGCGTCCCGCGGACGGCGACCGAGGAAGAACTGAAGAAGGCCTTCCGCAACCTCGCGCGCCGGTACCATCCGGATGTCGCCAAGGACAAGAAGGGCGCCGAGGACAAGTTCAAGGAGATCAACGAAGCCTATGAGGTCCTGAGCCATCCCGAGAACCGGAAGAAGTACGACACGCTCGGTGCCGACTGGAAGCAGGGCGCCGGGTCCCAGCCGCCGCCCGGCGGACGAAGACGACGGGGTCCGCAGCCGGGCGGCGGTCCGGAGTTCGAGTTCGGCGGCACCGGTTTCAGCGACTTCTTCGAGCAGTTCTTCAGCCGCGGCGGCCAAGGAGCAGGCGGCTTCGCGACGGAGCGCGGGCCCCGACACGGGTCCGCCCAACGCGGCCACGACGTGGAAGGCGACCTCGCCGTCTCGCTCGAAGAAGTGCTCCGCGGGACGATCCGCTCGGTCTCCCTCCGTTCGACCGATCCCGCGACCGGCGGTCCGGTGACGCAGACCTTCAAGGTCCGTATCCCGGTGGGGGTCCAGGACGGTCAGCGCATCCGCGTCGCGGGCAAGGGCGGCGCCGGGACCGGCGGCGCGGCGGCGGGCGACCTGATGCTCGGCGTGCGCTACAGCGCGCATCCGGAATTCCGCGCGCGAGCCGCCGACCTGCTCAGCGACCTCGAGATCGCGCCCTGGGAAGCCGTGCTCGGGACGACGCTCGCCGTGTCGACGCTCGAAGGCTCGGTGACGTTGCGCGTACCGGCCGGCACGCAGGACGGCAGCCAGCTCCGCGTTCGCAGGCAAGGCTTGCCGACAGGAGGCGAAGGCCGCGGCGACCTCTACGTCACCTTGGCGGTGAAGCTGCCGATGACGGTGACCGACGAGGAACGCGCCCTCTGGGAGGCGTTGGCGAAGGGCTCGACCTTCGACCCGCGGGCGGCGTGAGCCGACGGGTCCGCGGCCAGTCCGGCCGCGTGTTTCCCGTCGTGCCACCCGTCGCGGGAAGCCGGACGACAAGCCGGCTCGCGGGCGGGTCGCCCGCGAGCCATCGTCGTTCGGGGCCGACGCCGGGTCACTTCTTTGCCGGCCCCTCGTGGCTGGTCGCGAGATACGCGAGCACCGCGGCAAGGTCCTTCTCGCCGAGCGATTCGAAGCCCGTGGGCATGATCGATTGGTTCGACGACTCGAGGCCCGCGATGTCGCGGCGCTGCACGACGTGCTTCTGGCCGGTGAGATCGGTGAGCTCCACGCTGGTCTGCGTCTCGGCATCGAGACGGCCGGCATAGGTGTCGCCGGACCGGGTCGTGAGGTTCCAGAGCCGGTAGTTCGCCTCGACCGAACGGTTCGGGTCGAGCACCTCGATGAGGATGTCCGCCTTGGGCCGGGCCCCGATGCCGGTGAGCTCTGGGCCGATGTTCTGGCCCGTGCCGCTGAATTTGTGGCAGACGGCGCAGTTCTTGGTGAACACGTCTTTTCCGGCCGCCACATCGCCCTCGAGCTTGGCGACGGGCAGGAACTTCTTCACGACCTCCTCGCGGTCGGCCGAGATGGCTTGTCCGCCGTTGATGAGCGCGGCGGCGCGCTGGCCGACCTTCGGGTCGCGGCTGGAGCGGAGCTGTTGCCAGTTCTCCGGCCCGAGGTCGTTGCGGAGCACCGCGCCGGACGCGACGGCATCCAGCAACGTGGCGGACCACTCCGGACGGCGCAGCAACGTGCCGAGCGCGGCGCGCTTCTGGCCGGGGGAGAGGCGCGACCAGGCGGCGATGATCTCGGCGCCGGCCGTGGGCAGCTTGCTCTCGGAGAGAGCGCCGAGAAGGCCGCCGCCGAACATCGGCGCGGTCTGCGGCGAGACCTGTGCGAGCACGGACTTCACCGTGTCGGAGGTGTCGGCGATGCGGACGAGGTTCCGGGCAGCGGTGAGACGGTCGGCGTCGGCCGCGGCGGTGTCCGCGAGCAGCGCGCGCAGGCTCTTGACCGAGACGGCGACCTGGTCGGCGAAGAGGTCGAGAGATCCCCATCGCTGCGCGACGACGAGCAGCTTGTCACGCGCGGCGGGCGCGATGGACTTCATCATCTGGCCGAGCCCCGACCGGTCGTCGTCGCTCAATGACGGCTTGCGGCCGTCCGGCCATCCGGCGGCGATGCCGTCGAGCAGCGCGGCCATCGTCGCGGCCGGGGCATCCGCGAAGGCGCCGATCACGCCGGCGACATCGTCGGGACCGGGGCTCGCATAGTGGCGGGCCACGATGCGGATGACCTCCGAGACGGAGGGCGGGAAGAGGTCGCCGGCACCGAGCAGCGCGCGGCCGAAACCGAGCTGGTGGCGCACGGCGGCGGCGGTCGCGGCCTCGCGGAGCCAGCGGTCGTCGGCATTGCTCCGGTCCTTCAACGCCGTGGCCACCGCGGCGCCGACCGGCTCGCTCTCGGGAGATTCGGCCAATGCCAAGAAGGTCGCCAAACGCACCTGGGCGTCGCTGTCGGCGAGCATCTCTTTCTCGACGAGGATGCCGGCGGTCGTCCCGGTGCGCGGGAGCACGGCGACGGCGGCGCGGCGGGCGGCGGCGCTCGGATGCTTCAGCGCGGCGACCGCTTCATCGCCGACGGCGCCGAGGCCGTGCAACGTCCAGAGGGCATGGACGGCCCCGACGTTCAGGCCGAGCTCGTCCATCGACTTGTCCTGCACGAGCGCGACGAGCCCGGGCACGACATCCTTCCGTCCGCGGCCGACGAGCAGGCGCTGCGCGTGGAAGCGCCAGAGCTGGTTGTCGTTCTTCAACGCGGCGACGAGGTCGGCCGGCGCCGCCTTGGCGAGGACCGGCGCCTTCGTGGGCGTGCCGGTGGCCGAGGCGACCCGGTAGATGCGGCCGTGCCGTTTGTCGCGGAGCTGCGTCTCGTAGGCGTTCCCTTTGCCGTTCTTGAAGCCCTGCGGCACGGGGTTGTGCTGCACGATGTAGTTGTACCAATCGATCACCCACACCGCGCCGTCCGGGCCGACCTCGGCGACGATGGGCGCGCTCCATTCGTCGTCGCTCGCGAGGAAGCTGCCGAGGTTGACCGCCTTGAAATCCGCGCCCGCCGCGTCGAGGCGGAAGTGGCCGATGAGATGGCCGGTGGGTTCCGTCACGAAGGAGACCTTGTTCCAGTACTCCTTGGGGAAGGCCCGGGCAGTGTAGAGCGCGTGGCCGGCGCCGGCCGTGTACATGCCGTGCTGGTCCACCTGGCGCACCTTCTCGGTGACCGGATAGATCGCCTGTGAATCGGCGATCGTCTCCATCCGCGACGCGCTCCAGCCGGAGACGGCCTCGTAGAAGCGGTTCGGCACCGCCATGTACCAGCTCGCGTTGCGGTTCGCCGTGGAGCCGAAGACGGTGCCGTCCTCGCTCAGACCGAGACCCCAGGTGTTGTTGTTGCTGGAGCGGAGGAACTCGAGGGCGCTGCCGTCGGGTTTGAAACGATAGACGCCCATGCCGAACTCGACATGCTTTCCACCGACCTCGCCCTTGAACCCGCTGTAGCCGACCGTGCCGTAGATCCAGTTGTCGAACCCATGTCGCAGGTTGCTTGCCGTCGCGTGCGTGTCGCCCATGCCCCAGCCGGTGAAGAGCACCTTGCGCACGTCGGCCTTGTCGTCGCCGTCGGTGTCCTGGAGGAAGAGCGTGTGCCCGCCCTCGATGACGACGAGACCGCCGCCCGCGAAGCACAAGGAGGTGGGGATGCTCAGCTTCTCGGCGAAGAGGGTGAACTTGTCGGCCTTGCCGTCGCCGTCGGTGTCCTCGCAGATCTTGATCCGGTCGCGTCCCTGCCCTTCGGGCCGCAGCTCGTTCGGATAATCGACGGTCTCGGCGATCCAGAGACGTCCGCGCTCGTCCCATGCGAGGGCGATGGGCTTGGTGATGTCCGGGTCACCGGCCCAGAGCTGCGAGGTGAATCCCGGTTGGGCGACGACGCGCCTCGCGGATCCACCGGGCGACAACGGTGCCTGCATCGTGGTGATGGCATCGGTCTGCGTGCCCCACTTCGCGCCGGCGACGTAGTTCGGCAACGGATCGGGCGACGGGACGAAGGAGAACGGCTTGGGACCGGCCTTCGCCGCGAGCGGACGGATGTCGCCGCCGTCGGCGACGGCCGGGTCGGCGACCGCGGTCGCGGCGGCGAGGACGATGGCGAAGAGACAGGAGCGTTGCTTCATGGCGTGGCGGGACGATGGCGGTGGAACGGCGCGAAGGCTACCGGCCCTTGCAGCGGAGACCATGAGGCTTTGCGCGAATCGCATGAGCTATTTGCCCGTGCCGAGCCCGGCCTTCGCCTGGTCCAGGTCGAGCTCTCCTTCCCATTTCGCGATGACCATGGTGGCGACGGCGTTGCCGGCGAGGTTGGTGAGAGCCCGGGCCTCGGACATGAAGCGGTCCACGCCGATCAGCAACGCGAGCCCGGCGACGGGCAGCGAATGCGTCGCCGCCAAGGTGGCCGCCAACGTCACGAACCCGCCGCCGGTGACGGCCGCCGACCCTTTCGACGTGAGCATCAGCACCCCGAGGATGCCGAGCTGCTGCGTCCACGTGAGGGGCGTGTCCGTCGCCTGCGCGATGAAGACCGCGGCCATCGTCAGATAGATGCTCGTGCCGTCGAGGTTGAACGAGTAGCCCGCCGGCACGACGAGCCCGACGACCGGTTTCGCGCAGCCGAGGCGCTCCAGTTTCTCCATCAGCTGCGGCAGGGCCGATTCCGACGACGACGTGCCGAGCACGAGCAGGAACTCCTCGCGCAGATATCGCAGCAGCGGCCAGATCCGCAGGCCGTTCGCCCGCATCACGAGACCGAGACCGACGAAGACGAAGACGGCGCACGTGACATAGACGCAGGCCATCAGCTTCGCGAGCGAGAGCAACGTGCCGACGCCGTATCTTCCGATGGTGAAAGCCATCGCCCCGAACGCCGCCAAAGGAGCCGCCCTCATCACCAGCGCCACGATGCCCATGACGGCGTCGCCGACCGTGTGGACGAGCTCGAGCACAGGCTTGCCGCGCGCGCCGAGCCGGCTCACCGCGACTCCGAAGAGGACCGCCAGCAGCAGCACCGGGAGCAGTTCGCCCGAGGTGAACGCGCCGACGAACGAGTCGGGGACCACGCCGAGGATGAACTCTGTCGCGGTGAGATGCTTGGCCGTCGCCGAGAAGCCCTGGACCGCGCCGGCGTCCAGTTTCGCCGGGTCGGCGTGGATGCCGTCGCCCGGCCGGACCACGTTGACCACGAGCATCCCGAGCGCGAGCGCCACGGTGGTGACCACCTCGAAGTAGACCAGCGACTTCAGTCCCACGCGCCCGACCTTGCGAAGATCGCCGACGCTCCCGATCCCGGTGACCAGCGTGGTGAAGACCAGCGGTGCGATGACGAGCTTGATGAGCTTGACGAAGGCGTCGCCCAGCGGTTTGAGCTGGACCGCGGTCGCCGGCGCGAAGTGTCCGAGCAGCGCGCCCGCCACGATGGCGACCAGGACCTGGGCATAGAGGTTGCGAAGGAAGCGCATGGGTTCTCCGCGACATTCTCCGATGCGGGATCAGCGGTCCACGCGTTTCCGGGGGCGGAGCGCGGCCCGGCGGTCGGCGAGGGCCTTGTTCTCGGCATCGGTCCCGCTGAACAGGAACCGGCGGGTGACCGGAGAGGTCTGGATGACCCGGGCCCGCGGCGCGGCGGCGGCCTTCTTCGTCTCCGCCTTGTCCGCGTTGAACAGGAGGCGGGTCTTCGGCGGTTGGATGAACGAGATGAACATCGCGTCCGTCCTGACCGTTTCCGGGGTGATCGCCTCCGGTTTCCGGTGCTCGACCGTCAGCGGCTCCAACGCACCCAAGAAGAACCAGAGCAAGGCGCCGGAGGGGATCGCCAAGAACGGCGAGCCGGTCGGGATCACGATCACCGCGGTGATGGACATGGCGCCGGCCGGTGCTGACCTAATCCACGGCCGCCATCCGGGCCTCCAGCACTTCGACCACCGGGCGGAACTTCGCCGCGTTCTCCGGCTTGAGCCGCATGAGCAGGCGGTGCGCTTCCAAGCAACAGGTCGCCGTGTCGCTCTTGGACCGCTCCGCGAGCGCGACCTCGGCAACGACCTCTTTGCCGTCGAGCAAGGCCGCGCCTTCGAGCACGTCCACCAGCAGGAGCACGCCGAGGTTGTCGAGCAGGTCGAGCACGCGCGCGTTGGCGCCCACCAAAGTGAAGCGGTGGCAGCCGTCGTGGTCGCCGAGTTGGGTGGCCAGCCCGGCCAGCACGCCGGAGAAGGTGCTGTCCATGAGCAAGCAGCCGCTCAGGTCGAGGCAGCAGCGCGCCACGCCTTCGCGGTGCAGCCTCGCGATGAGCTGCTTGAAGTCGTTCGCATGCTCCGCCGCGGCGCGGCCCGAGATCTTGACGAACGCGGTCGGCGGCTCGACGAGGACCGTCAGCTTGCAGCCTGGTAGGGCCATGGCTTGGTAACGTTGGGCCGGCCCTCCGGTCCGTCAAGCGACGTCAGGGAGTCACGGCCAGACGCTCTTCGACGGCCTCGCGCTGCATCAGCACGCCTTGCTCCTTGTAGGCCCGCAGCACGAAGTGCGTCGCGGTGGAGAGCACGCCCTGGATGGTGGAGAGCTTCTCGGAGACGAACGAAGCGACCTCGCGCAGGTTCCGGCCCTCGACCTCGACCATCAGGTCGTAGCCACCGGACATCAGATGGCAGGATCGGACTTCCGCGTACTTCGCGATCCGCTCGGCGAGCTTGTCGAAGCCGCCACCGCGCTCCGGCGTGATGCGGACCTCGATGACGGCGCGGACGAGGTCGCGCTCCAGCTTCTCCTCGTTCAGCACCGCCCGGTAGCCGAGCACGGTGCGGTCCGCCTCCAGCGCCTTCACCCGCGAGCGCACCTCCGCCTCGGTGAGGTCGAGCATCGCGCCTAGCTGGGCGGGAGAAAGCGAGGCGTCGGTGGCGAGCAGTTTCAGCAGCGGATCCATGCGGAGCGGATTCAACGGAGCCCGGGGCGCGGGCGGAAGCGAATTCTCCTGCGACCCACGACGACGATCTGCGCCAAAAATTTCTGTCACCGATGGAGGGATGGCGGGTCCGGGTGGTCCGGTCGTCGCGCCAGAAGTCGGTGTTGCTCGACGTGGCCCCGCGGAACCTGGACGAGGCCGGGGCGGAAGCCTCACCGCTCAGCACTGCGCATCGGCAACCGCGGTCGCCACCGCTTCGTCCGGCGCGAACGGCGCCAAAGGCATCGGCTCGTCGTGGTCGAGGAAGTCGCGGCAGATGCGGAAGAACTCCGCCCGCTCGGTCGCGCGGCGGACGTGGTGCAGGAACTCCTTCGAGGAGGCCAGGTCGCGACCGACGCCGGCGCCGACGAAGTTCATGTACTTCTTCATCTTCTCCACCTGCAGCCGTTCCTTCGCCGCCGTCGGTTCGGTCGCCGCATAGAGCGCCTCGACATACTCCAGCACCTCGCGGCCGCGCGGGAGCAGGACCGCCTCGCCGCGGAGATGGGCGCGGATCTGGCCGAAGATCCAAGGGTTGCGGATGCAGCCGCGGCCGATCATCAGGCCCTTGGCCCGCGTGACGTCCAGCACCTCCGCGGCGCGCCCGGGCGAGTGGACGTTCCCGTTCGCCAGCACCGGGAACGGCAGCGCCGCCGCCGCGCGGGCGATGTAGTCGTAGTGGACCTCCGTGCGGTACATCTCGGCCACGGTCCGTCCGTGGACGGTGAGCAGGTCGAGCGAGTGCCTCGCGAAGATGCCCAGGAACTCGTCGAACACCCGCGGGTCGTCGAAGCCGATGCGCGTCTTCACCGTGAACTTCACCCCCCCGTCGCCGATGGCCTCGCGCATGGCGCCGAGGATGGCGTCGACCCGCTTCGGCTCGCGCAGCAATCCGCCGCCCGCGCACTTGCGGTACACGACCGGCGCCGGACAGCCGAGGTTCAGGTCGATGGCGGCGACCGGATGGTGCTGGAGCTCCTTCGCGGCACGGACGAGCGAGGGGATGTCGTTGCCGATCAGCTGGGCGATCGCCGGCCGGCCGGTGGTGTTGCCGGTGAGGCTCTCGAGGATCCACTTCTCGGGACGCCATGTCGCGTGGACCCGGAAGTACTCGGTCCAATACACGTCCGGTCCGCCGTAGCGCGCGAGCAAGCGCCAGAACGGGAGGTCGGTCACGTCCTGCATCGGCGCGAGGGCGAGCAACGGCTCGGGCCGGGCGAGCAGTGCGGCGAGTTGGGACGGTTGCGTCATCCGGTCGGCCAGCATGGCAGACCGCGCCGGCCGGAGCGAGCGGGCGATTTGGTTTGATGCCGTCGCACCGGCGCGCAGGCTGTCCCCCCCCGACCGATGATCCCGTCCGGAAAACCAGCCGTATCCTCCATCGCGAAGGGCCGCTTCCCGGAGTTCCCGGAGCTCGACGGATTCCGCGGCGCGGGACTCCGTCCGTTCTCCCGGTCTTCCGAAGGCCGATCGCCAGCTGAGGCGACGACGTCCTTCTCCCGTCAGTCAGCAGGGCCGGTCGTCCCGGGGCTTCACATGGCGTTGCGCCGGTCGCCACATCAGGAGAAGGCGGACCCCAAGGTTGGTCCACCGGTGCCCCGGGCCTGCCTCGCCACGCGACAACGATGGACGTGGCGGCGGCTCTTGGTCATCAGGCCCGGTCCGCGATCCGGTCGCGGCCCGGGCCGGTGGGATCATCGCCCCACCTGGAGGGTGGCATCGCTCAGAACGGCTCGTCGCCGGGATCGACCGGATCCGCGTCGCTTTCGCCGAAGCCTGGTCGGGCCGGTGATGGCGCCCGCTCGGCGTAGGCGTCGAAGGTCGGACGGAGGTTCCATTCGTCGACCAGTTCCTTGGGCAGCTCGCCCAAGAAGCGCGACGGCTGCTGGAGCGCGTTGCCGCCGCCTTGCGCGAACCGCAACAGCGGATGGCAGAGGTAGAGCTCGTTCTTCGCGCGGGTGACGGCGACGTAGAAGAGTCGCCGCTCCTCCTCCTCCCCCTCGATGGAATCGAGCGAACGGCCGCTCGGGAAGAGCCCTTCGCAGAGCATGATCACAAAGACCGTCCCGAACTCGAGGCCCTTGGCCTGATGGACGGTCGAGAGCTTGAGGCGCTCCTCATCCGGGTCGTGCGGCTGGTTCTCCTCGGCCTCGATATTGGTCTGGAGCGCGAGTTGCGAGAGGAAATCCGCGGTCCCGCTGAACTGCTCGGCATAGTTCGCGAGCTGCTCCAGGTCCTCCAGACGTCCTCGCGGGTTCTCGTAGGTCGCCTTGAGATGGTCCTCGTAATCGGCCTCGACGACGAGGCGGATCAACCGTCCCGGCGCTTCACGGACGTCGTCCGCCTCGCACTGCGAAACGGTGGCGGTGAACTGCGCCCAAGCCGCGGCGGATTTCTTGGGCGCGCTTCCCGCGACCGCGGACAGCAACGGCGCGACGGCGATGTGCGGACCCGGCGGCGCGGACGGGATGTCCCCGCCGTCGTTGTCCGAGACGGGCACCGCGGGGACCGGCGCGACCGGCGCGACCGGACCGAGCACGGAAGAGAACGCGGCCCACAACTTGTCCGCGCCTTTGCCGCCGATGCCCGGCAACATCCGCACGAGACGCTTGAACGCGAGCTCGTCCGCCGGATTGGTGACCAGCTTGAGATAGGCGGCGACATCCTTGACGTGGGCCTGCTCGAAGAAACGGATGCCGCTGGTGATGCTGAACGGGATGTTGCGCCGGGTGAGCTCGAACTGCAGCTCCATCGCGTGGAAGTGCGACCGGTACAGCACGCACATGTCGTCCAGCCGCTGGCCCTCGTCGCGCAGCTCCAGCGCGCGCTGGGCCACGAACGCCGCCTGCTCGCCCGCCTCGCCGCAGATGACCAGGACCGGTTTCGAGCCCGACGGCCGGGCGGCGTGCAGCTGCTTGGGGAACTGGCGCGTGTTCGGCGCGATGGCGGCGTTGGCGAGCGCAAGGATCTCGGGCGTGCTCCGGTAGTTCGTCTCGATCTTGAAGACCTGCGCGCCGGGATAACGCTCGCGGAAGCAGAGGATGTTCGCGAAATCCGCGCCCCGCCACGAGTAGATGCTCTGCGCGTCGTCGCCCACGGCCATCAGGTTCCGGTGCCGCCCGGCCAACTCGTCGAGCAGCTCGGCCTGCAGCTTGTTGGTGTCCTGGTACTCGTCCACGAGCACGTGCTGGAAGCGCCGTTGATAGTAGTCGCGGAGGTCGGCGTTCTCCCGCAGCAGCCGCAGCCAGAGCGCGAGAAGGTCGTCGAAATCCATCATGCCCGCGCCGCGCTTCCGCGCCGCGTAGCGGTGCTGGATGTCCTCGATCACGTCGGCCAACGGCAGAAAGGAATCATGCTCGGCCGCGATGAGGTCGCGCAGCGGCCGGCCCGTGTTCAGCGCCATGGAGAAAAGGTCGCCGAGCACCTCGGGTTTCGGGAACCGCGTCGCCTTGACGTCCACGCCCGCGGCGGTGATGCACGCGGCGAGCAGGTCCTTGGCGTCCTCCCGGTCCGCGATGGTGAAGTCCTGCCGGTACCCGAGGCGTTCCGCATGCCGGCGGAGCACGCGGTTGCCGACGCTGTGGAAGGTCCCGCCCCAGAGCTGCGCCTGCTCGCCCCCGAGCAGGTCGGCCACGCGCTGCATCATCTCTCTCGCCGACTTGTTGGTGAAGGTGAGCAGCAGGATCCGCTCGGCCGGGACGCCGTGCTCGATCAACCACGCGACGCGATAGGTGAGCGTGCGCGTCTTGCCCGCGCCGGCGCCGGCGAGCACGAGCGACGGTCCCGGCGGCGCGGAGACGGCGGCGAACTGCTGTCCATTGAGCTCGGCTTCGTAATCGATGCGCAACGGGGCGCCCGATCGGAAAGGCTGGAGCTGGTAGTCGCGCGGCACGGTCCGAAGTAAGCCTGCGGACCGCGATGGGCCGAGATAAAAAACCTACGGGGCCGCGGCGCGATCAGGTTGCCATCGCGAGGCGCCGCTCCAAGCGGCCGAGATTGGCCTCGATGGCCTCGATGTAGACGTTCGGTCCGTCGGGCAGCGGACGCGCCAGGTACCGGTACAGCCCGAGGAAATCCTTCTCGATCTTCGGCAGGACGTATCGGGTCCAGAACGCAGGTGTCTTCTCCATCAGGTCGCGCTCCGAGGTGAAGACCATGCCGGCCCCGCCCTTGCTGGCGTTGAAGCGCGCCGATTCGAGGAACTCTTCGTAGAGCACCGGGAGCTTCTCCACGTAGTCGGGTGCCGCCATCTGACCGAGCAGGTCCGCGGTCCCCAAAGCGAAGCCCGCGATCCGCTCCTCCTCGGACTGGAACGGGATGGCGGTGACGTGCGCGCCCATGCCGGTGCAGCGGATCATGTTCTGCACGCCGAGGACCTGTTCCGCCGTGTGACCTTGCGCCCGCAGCAGCCGTTCCGCGAACTCGCACGAACGGCCCACATGCGTGGCGGTGTATTTCGCACCGGTGCCTTCGGTGTCGTCCCGAAGTTTCAGATAGCCGGTGTCATGGAGCAGGATCGCGATGACGCCCAACTCGAAGGTCTCCCGCGACAAGGCCGGCGCGGCCCCGGCCTCGGCACGGCCCCGGAGGAGCGATGAAAAGGCGAGCGCCCCTTGCAAGGTGTGCTCCAGGTCGTGGTAACGCGCGTCGATCGCGAGATAATCCTGGTCCTCGCCCCGGAAATATCGCTCGACCCTTCCGAACGCACGCGAAACGAAGGACGCGTCGCCGTCCGGGAACATGCTCAGGTGATCCTGGGCGATCCGCAGTTCGACCTGTCGGGCGTCGCGGGTGTCCACTGCAAGAACCATATTGTTGACAGGTATCAAATTTTCGCTCGTCTGCACGGCTTTTCTGACCCCGCAGAAGTCACGACGGTCCCGGCCACGGGAAACGCGGTGCGGCGGCGACGCCGCGACCGGACGCCCGCTGCCGCCGTCATTCCAACCGGCGGAGGAGCTCCGCCGCGACCTTTTGGCCCGGCCGCGCCTCGGTGAGCGCCCGGAGCCTTCGTTTCGCCTCGGCGGGATCGCTCTTGGCCTTCGTCATCGCCCGCGTCAGCAACTGCGCATAACCGGCTGAGAAATCCCCGCTGCGGCGCACGCTCGCCATGAACTGGTCCGCCGCCTCGTCCGCCCGCCCGGCACCCTCCGCGACCAGACCGCGCAGATACGCATCGCGCGCCGCGCGGAAATCGGACAACCGCGACCGCCACGCCGCCGATGCCGCCGGTGCGCCGATCGCAGGGAACTCGCTCCCTTCTCCGGCGAACCGGTCGACCAGCTCCATCAACAACCCGGACGGATCCCCGCGCTTGGACGCCGCTGATCGCGGCGCGGAGAAGAGCACCCCCGGCCGGTCGTCGGTGTTCGCCACCGCGTCGCCCGCGAAGGCCCGGAGCGCCTCCGGTCCCGCCAGCCACGCGCCATGGACCTGGAACGCATCCGTCAGGCCCGCGGTCTTCGCGCGCGTCCTCAGGGGACCCTCCGGTGCACGCCGGTCGAGGTCGTCGGGACCGAACGCGGGCGCCTCCGGCCAACCGACGAGCCCGATCACCGGCGTGTCGGTGTTGAACCGCAGGAGCCAGGCATGCGAGTGCGGGAAGTTATCGAGGAAGGCCCGCACGATCTGGCGCAAGCCCGCCGCATCGAGTTGGTAGAGCGGCAGCCATTGCACCGCCATCCCGCCCGGCGCCAGTCGTGCCCGCATCGCCGCGAACTGCTCCCGCGTGTAGAGGGAGGCCGCGCCGTCGCGCGCCGGATGGAACAGGTCGGCGACCACGACGTCGTAGCTCGCCGTCGTCGTCCGCACGAACCGCCGCGCATCCACGGCGACGACCCGCTGGCCGGACGCGAGCGCGTTGTGGGGAGCGAAGCGCGGTTGCACCGCGACGACCTCCGGCACGAGCTCGACGCCGTCCGCGACCAGTCCGGGTTCCGCGCCGGCCGCGGCGAAGGAGATGCCGGTCCCTAGACCGAGGAAAAGGAGCCGGCGCGGATGCGGATGCAGCAACAACGGAAGCAATGTGTGGCGCGCGGCGGCGTTCGTGGACGCCGTGCCGCCCATCGTGAAGCGCCCGTTCGCCGCGAGCGTGAGGTTGCCGTCCGGAAACCCCCAGACCGCCACGGTGTCCGCCGCGCCGTCGCGCCGCTCGACCAACCGGGCACCCGGCGGAGGCGGCAGCAGACCGAAGTCCGCCGGAAGGGTCGCCGCGACGACGACCGCGATCGCCATCCCCGGGATGGTCGATGCATCGAGGCGCCGGACCGCGAGCGCGAGATATCCGGCGCCGAGCACCATGAACGTCGCCTTCGCGCCGAGCGTCGGCAGCAGCGCCACCGCGAAGACCGGAGCGGCGAACGCACCGCCGAGCGTGTTCACCGCCACCGCCCGTCCGGTCCCGAAACCGCTCTCCGCCGCGCTTTGCGCCAACCGCGCGAACGTCGCGCCCATCAGCAGCGTCGGCGCCCCGAGGATGGACGCCGCCACCGTCGCCTCCGCGACGCAGACCGCTCCCAGCCCATCGCCCAGAACCCCTCGGAGCCAGGCATCCAGCTCGATCGCATGCGTCAGGGCGTGCCCCGCCGCCAGGACGGCGACGCCGAGCCAGAGCAACAGGCGCCCGGTCGGAAGCTTCGCGTTCCCGGCCAAGGCCGCTCCGAGCGCCGTGCCGCCCAAGAACACCACCAGCACCGCGGCGAAGGTGAAGACGGTCCCTTCCAGCACCAACGCGAGCTGGCGCGTGACGACCACCTCGAGCCCGAGCCCGAGAAGGCCGGTGACGGCCAACGTCGCGACGAGCCGTGGACTCGACGTGGGGTCGCCGGATCTTTCGCCGTCCGTTCCTCGTCGGGGCAAAGGTCGCGACGATCCCGACGACGGCGTGCGTGCCATCGCCGCCAGCATCGCCGCGCACGCGAGGTTCAGGCCGGCGAAGAGACACGTGGCACCGCGGAACCCCAGCGCCGGTTGTGCCCAGACGACCGCGGCCACGACACCGGCGACGGCACCCGCGGTGTTCGCGGCATAGAGCCCGCCGACGTGGCCGACCGTTCCGGACGACGATCCACGCGCACGGACCATCGCCGAGAGCGTCGCGCCCATCGCCATCGTCGCCGGCAACAGCACGAGCAACGGCACCGCGAAGCACACGGCCCATTGCCGGGACGCCGACGGCTCGGCGCCGGTCATCCGGAGCACGGCTTCGTCCACGATGGGCAACAAAGGCACCGTCGCCAGCGCCCATCCGCCGATGACCAGCTCCAATCCCGCGGCCCAGCGCAGCGGATGCCGGCTGCCCGCGATCCATCGCTCCAAGAACCAGGCCCCTCCGGCGAAGCCCGCGAAGAAGGCGGTCAGCACGGCCAGCGCGGCGGGGAACTCATGGCCCAGACCGAGGGCGAACCGGCGCGTCCAGGTCAGTTGCAGACCGAGACCCGCCGTCCCGGACAACGCGGACACGAGCAGGCACAGAGCGCTGACCGTGCGCGGCTTCATCCGGCCAGCTCGGCCACCTTCCGGGCGGCGCCACCGGAGGCGACGGTCTCCTCGGCGAGGGACCAGCCCTCGGCGATGCTCCGGGTCCGGCCGGCGACGAACAGCGCGGCGCCTGCGTTCAGCAGCACCGCGTCGAGCTTCGGCCCCCGGTCTTCGCCGCGCAGCAAGCGGCGGATGATCTCCGCGTTCTCCGCCGCGTCGCCGCCGGCCAGGTCGGCCAAGGTCGCCGGATGCAGCGGCAGGTCCGATGCCGACCAGACCGAGCAGCTGTGCCCGCGGTCATGATAGAACTCCGCGACCGTGTTCGGCCCGAGCGTGGAGAGCTCGTCGAGGAACCGCGGCCCGGGCACCTCGCCGCTGACGACCATCGCGCGCCGGAGCCCGAGTGCCCGGAGCGTCAGCGCCATCGGCTCGACCAGCTCCGGCCGCGACGTGCCGACCAGCTGCGCCGTGGGCCGGGCGGGGTTCATCAGCGGTCCGAGGAAATTGAAGAGCGTCCGTTGCCCGCGCCCGGCGCAGAGCGCGCGGGCCGGCGCGATCGCTTTGAACGCGGGATGGTACCGCGGCGCGAGCAGGAACGCGAAACCGTGGTCGCGCATCGCCGCCGCCGCCTGCTCGGGCGACTGCTCGACGGGGATGCCGAGCGCCGCCAACACATCGGCGCTGCCGGACCGCGAGGTGATCGCGCGGTTGCCATGCTTCGCCACGGTCACGCCCGCGGCGGCGCAGACGAGCGCGACCGTCGTGGAGATGTTGAAGGTGTCCAACCGGTCGCCGCCCGTGCCGCACACGTCGAGGATCTCGCGGCCGCGCGTCGCCGCGTCGAAGGGCACCGGCGTGGCGCGATCGCGCAGCTCGCGGGCGAAGGCGGCGATCTCGGCGTGTGTCTCGCCCTTGGTCGCGAGCGCAGCAAGGAAGTCCGCCTTCAGCTCCGCACCGACCGCGTCGTCGATGAGCACTATGACGACGGCGGCGACCTGGGCGTCGGCCAGGGCCTGGCCGGCGCGGACATGGGCGGTGAGTTCAGCGAGCACGTCCGGATTGTGGACCACAGCCGGGGACGGATGACCACAACGGTGATCGGCCGGACCCAGGCGGAGCGAAGTCCGCGCTTCCGCACACTGCCCCCGGATGGGTAGGGACTCGTTGCCGCGCGTCCGTGAGATGCCGACGGCCCGTGTCGCGGCCGGCCGGCTGGCCGCGACCTCGCTGCGCGGGTCCCGGCCGAAGTATCGGCGCCGCCTTAGCGCCGCCCTACCTCGGGGGCAGTGCCAAGATGCGACCGAGCGAAGCCCACGTCTGTCTCCGGCATCGACTCCGGCGCGTGGAACTGGATGATTCCACCTCCTGCTTGCCGGACGGATGATGACCATCGAACTCGCCACGCTCGGTTGGAGCCCTTTCTTCGCGGACGCCTTCGCGGCCGTCCGCGTGCCGGGCGTCGTCCCCGCGCGCGTCGCCACCGAGGACAAGCACTTCTACACCGTCGTCGGCGCCGAAGGGGACGTCATCGCGGTGATCTCCGGGAAGCTCCATCACCGCCGCCGTTCCGACAGCGCGTTGCCGAAGGTCGGCGACTGGGTGGCCATCGAACGCCAACCGGGCGAGAAGAAGGCCATCATCCACGCGGTCCTGCCCCGCCGCACCACGCTCACGCGCAAGGTGACCGGCCGCGAGATCGTCGAGCAGGTGCTCGCCACCAATCTCGACACCGCGTTCATCGTCCAGGCCCTGGACCCCACGTTCAACCTCCGGCGCTTGGAGCGCTTCCTGGTGATGGTCCACGAAGGCGGCGCACGGCCCGTCGTCATCCTGAACAAGGCGGATCTCTGCGACGACCTTGCGGCGCGCGTCTCGGAGGCCCGGGTCGCGGCGGGCGACGCCACGGTCATCACCGTCAGCGCGCGGACGCGTAAAGGCATCGGCCAGCTGCGCGAGTTCATCCGGCCCGGCGAGACCGTCGCCTTCATCGGCACCTCGGGCGTGGGCAAATCGAGCCTCATCAACCGCCTCAACGGCGAGGCGACGCAGCCGACCATCGAGGTCCGGGCGAGCGATTCGAAGGGCCGCCACTCGACGACGTGGCGCGAGCTGATCCCGTTGCCGGGCGGCGGTCTGGTGATCGACACGCCGGGGATGCGCGAGTTCCACATGTGGGTCGCCGGGGAAGGGCTGGACGTGGCCTTCCCCGACCTCGTGGCCATCGCGGCGGGATGCCGCTTCCGCGACTGCAAGCATGAGAACGAGCCGGGCTGCGCGGTGAAGGCGGCGGTGGCCGCGGGCACGGTGACGACCGAGCGGCACGGCAGCTTCCTCAAGCTCCAGCGCGAGCTCGCGTTCATCGCCGAAGAACGCAAGCAGCACACCTACATGGTGAACAAACGTCGCGTGCAGACCGGCACGAAGGCCTGGCTGCAGAAGGACATCCTGTGAACGGGGGGGCGCCGTCGACCGAGGCCCCGTCGGCCCGCGTCTATTTCAGCACCGTCGTCCGCTCCTGGATCCACTTGAGGTCGCGGCTCTTCGGCGCGGACAGGCTGTGGTCGATGCGCTGGCCCAGCGTGGCGTTGCGGAAGGTCTTCGCATCGGACCAGCGGTGCGCCTCCGCGTGGCCGTCGGCGAACGAGACCACGCCGCCGCGGTTGTGGTGCGTGGCCGGCAGATGGAAGAACTGGTCGCTCGCGTTGCCCGGCATCAGCACCACGAAGGCCGGCGTGCACAGGCTCTGCGGGGTGAGGTCCTGGGTGAGGAAGGTCTCCGTCGGTGAGGCGATGTCCGAGGACCGGCGGAACGCCCGGTAACGCGACGAGAGGCGGTCGGTCATCTCGCCGTTCGGCCCGAGGTACAGGTTCATCGAGTAGCTGCGGACCTGCGGGACCGGACGCCCCTTGCTGACGATGTAGGTCGTGCGGTCCGACGGACACTTGTAGGTCTCCTGGGACCTGAGGTAGGGCGCGAACGCCGCATAGCGCGCATCGACGAGATAGCCGACGTTGGTGAAGGCGTTGACGAAGTTGTGGTAGCCGCCGAGCACCCACAGCTTCTGGCCGTTGCCGCCCGCCGAAGGGAGCTCGCCGTTGGCGACCAGGCCGTCCCGCGAATCGGTGGCGTAGAGCAACCAGGTGAGCCCGATCTGCTTCTGGTTGTTCAGGCACTTGATCCGCTGGGCCTGCCCTTTCGCCCCGGACAACGCGGGCAACAGCAATCCTGCCAGGATGGCGATGATCGCGATGACGACCAGCAGCTCGATCAGCGTGAAGCCGTCGCGGCGGGGCCGGGGGGCCGGGGGGATCATTTGCGCAACCTCCCCAAGTGCCCTGACATTTGCACCATCAAATCTCGGCGGGCCGGTCCGCGGTCCAGGGCTGAGGTCCCGGCGCCGGCGCGGCCGGGACATCGCGCTGGAAGACCTGCCGGATGATGTCCTCGATCGGCACCTCTTCGACGCTGAAATCCTTGACCGGCAGCTCGTCGAGCAAGGCCTTCACCACCGGGATCACCCGGTCGCGTTTCACCTTCAGCTTGAGGCCGTCCTCTCCGCGCTCGATCACCTCGCCGAAGCGGGCAGGGTCGCAGGTGTCGCACTTGTCGGCGTGGTCGAAACGGATGGTGACCAGCTTGTGGTCGGCGAAGCGGTCGAGCACCTCTTCGAGCCGGCCGTCGAAGAAGATCGTGCCCTTGTCGATGATGACCACCCGCTCGCACAGCTCCTGGATGTCCGCCATGTAGTGGCTGGTGAGCAGGATGGTGGTCTTGCGGTCGCGGTTGTGCTTGCGGAGGAACTCGCGGACCACTTTCGACGACACGACGTCGAGGCCGATGGTGGGTTCGTCGAGGAAGAGGACCTTGGGCTGGTGCAGCAGCGAGGCGATGAGCTCGCACTTCATCCGCTCACCCAGCGACAGCTCGCGCACCGCGGTGGCGAGCTTGTCCTTCACCGAGAGCAGTTCCGCGAGCTCGGCGATGGTGCGCTCGGATCCCGCCTTCCCGAGGCCGTAGATGCGGGCGTTCAGCTCGAGGGATTCACGCGCGGGCAGGTCCCACCAGAGCTGGTTCTTCTGGCCGAGCAGCAGCGCGAACTGCCGCCGGTAGCCGTCCTGCCGCTCCCATGGCGTGTAGCCGAGCACGCTCGCGGTGCCGGAGGTCGGATGCAGCAGCCCGCTGAGCATCTTCAGCGTGGTGGTCTTGCCCGCGCCGTTCGGCCCGAGGAAGCCCACGAACTCGCCTTCCTCGACGCGGAACGACACGTCCTTCACCGCGAAGACGGTCGTGTGCTCGCGCGCGAAGAGCCCTTTGAAGGCGCCCTTCAGGCCCGGCTCCTTCTTCGCCGTGCGGAACGATTTGGTGAGGCCCTGCACCTCGATCAGCGACATGCGCGGAAGATGCGTCACCGGGGCGGGGCGGCCCAATTGTTTTCCGCCAGCCCGGTGGAGCGACCCCTCGGCGTTCCGTCACCGCCGAAAGCCGCGGAACGGCCGGTCAAGGCGACGGCTCGCGAAGGGCCAGGCAGAACCAGCCATCCGGGATCTTCCGCTCGATTCGATCGATACGCGGACCGTGGAGATAGTCGCGCCGGACCCGCACATCAGCGCGACCACCGCACCGACTGCGGCTCCGATATCGCCCGTCCAACCTGCCCAGACGGGATCGAGCATGGCTCCCTTGCCCGCCCATCGCCGGAAGGAGCCAGTTAGCCTGCCGTCCCGCCGATCCGCAGCCACGGGTCCTGCCAATTTCGGGCCGAGCGGCCTCCGCCCTCACCACGCCCCGGTGCCACCGCGAGGAACACGGTCCTCCAATGCCGTCCGCCACCGAAGCGCAATGCCGCCGTACCGACCGCCGCCGAGCTTCCATGGCGGGGCGAGGAAGGCCGGTCGCCCCGACGGATACTGACGCAAAGGAGCTTCGCCGACGTGGATGACATATCGGTCGCCCGCCCTTTCCGCCCGCAATCGGGCGCCTTCGGTGGAGAGGCGGGTGTCCTTGCCCTGCGGAACGGCCGACGGCAACGACGACCACTGGAAGAACGCCACCGCCCCCAGCACCAAGAGAGCCCACACGAGTCCAGAGGACAGGCCGGCCCGGATCATGGAACGCATCGGCATCGGAGCCAAAGGGGATGGGCGACGGCGTGGCGGGAAGCCCGGATCGGCCGGCCACGACCCGCGGAGCGCACCGAAAAATCGCTCGCCAGCGCCGGCCCGTCCGCCCGATAACCTGTGTTTTGGAAGTCCCGCCATGAACGAACAGATCGTCCTCCTCGATTTCGGCAGCCAGTACACCCAGGTCATCGCCCGCCGCGTGCGCGAGGCGTCCGTGTACTCGACCATCCTGCGCTACGACACGCCGGCCGCGGAGATCGCCAAGCTCAACCCCAAGGGCATCATCCTCTCCGGCGGCCCGAGCAGCGTGTACGCCAAGGACGCGCCGCTGCCGGACAAGGCGATCTTCGGCCTCGGCGTGCCCGTGCTCGGGATCTGCTACGGCGTGCAGGTGCTCGCCCATTTCCTGGGCGGCAAGGTCGAGAAGGGCCAGCATCGCGAGTACGGCAAGGCCGCGCTCTCGGTCCGCGACGGCTCGTGCGCGCTCTTCAAGAAGCTGCCCAAGTCGCTCCAGGTCTGGAACAGCCACGGCGACAAGCTCACCAAGATGCCGACCGGCTTCCGCGCCGTCGCCACGACCGACAACTCCGAGTTCGCCGCCATCGAGGACCGCAAGCGCCGGCTCTTCGGCATCCAGTTCCATCCCGAGGTGGTCCACACGCCGCGCGGCAAGGACATCCTCGCCAACTTCATCCACGGCATCTGCGGCTGCGGCAAGGGCTGGACGATGCGCAGCTACCTCGACGAGGCGGTCGACGCCATCCGCAAGCAGGTCGGCAAGGAGAAGGTGATCCTCGGCCTCAGCGGCGGCGTCGATTCCAGCGTGGCGGCGGCGTTGCTGCACAAGGCCATCGGCGACCAGCTCACCTGCATCTTCGTGAACAACGGCCTGCTCCGCTCCCGCGAGGCCGAGGTCGTGCAGGAGGTCTTCGGCCGGAACTTCAAGATCAAGCTCCAGTACGAGGACGCCACGGAGCTCTTCCTCCGCAAGCTCAAGGGCGTCACCGATCCCGAGAAGAAGCGCAAGATCATCGGCAAGGCGTTCATCGACGTCTTCCAGGCCGCGACCAAGAAGGCGGGCAAAGCGAAGTTCCTCGCGCAGGGCACCCTCTATCCCGACGTGATCGAGTCGGTCCCCATCGGCGGCAACCCGGCCGCGATGATCAAGAGCCACCACAACGTCGGCGGCCTGCCGAAGGACATGAAATTCGCGCTCGTCGAGCCGCTGAAGTGCCTCTTCAAGGACGAGGTCCGGCAGCTCGGTCTCGAGCTCGGCCTACCCAAGGAGATCGTCCTCCGCCAGCCCTTCCCCGGGCCCGGCCTCGCCGTGCGATGCCTCGGCGATATCACCGAGGACAAGCTGCGCATCCTCCGCCGCGCCGACGCCATCGTCGTCGAGGAGATGAAGGCCGCCGACCTCTACTACAAGACCTGGCAGACCTTCGCCGTGCTGTTGCCCGTGCGCAGCGTGGGCGTGCAGGGCGACGAACGCACCTACGACTGGACCATCGCCATCCGCGCCGTCGAATCGCAGGACGGCATGACCGCCGACTGGGTCCGCGTTCCGTACGACCTGCTGGAGAAGATCTCGCTGCGCATCACCAACGAGGTCCGCGGCCTGAACCGCGTGGTGCTCGACCTCACGAGCAAGCCGCCCGGGACGATCGAGTGGGAGTGAAGCGGCCCAGGGCCCGGTCCGGGGCCTTCCGCCTCGAGCGACCCGCTTCTTGGACGACGCGGGCACGGATGGACGCCGGAGCGGCTCACCACCATTGGAAGGCCGGGTCCGGAGCGATGCTGATCCACTGGTCCATCTGCGCCGGGAATTTGAAGTTCTCCACGTGGGCGTCGCCGAAGAGCATGTTCTCGAAGCGCTTCCCCTTGTAGTTGTGCCAGACGGTCTGCTTGGCCTTCGTGTCGCGGTTCGCGTGCCACGGCCAATCGCCCATCAGCACCTTGTTCGCCGGGCTCAGCGCGATCTCCGATTCCCGCATGGATGTGCCTTGCGGCGTGCCCTTGGCCTTGGAATCGCCCGTCACGCGCTTCACGCGGAACGCATCGACCGCCCATTCGACCAGGTAGCTGTTGCCCCAGCCGGTGAAGCAGGTCTTCACCTGCGGATTCAGCGAATCGCCCGCATCGGCAGGGCAGCGGAAGACCTCGGTCGCGCCGGCGTACCGGTTCAGCGGGCGGTTCGTCTCCGCCGTTTTGCCGCCGTAATCGCCCGCGCCCCCGGCGAGGTTGGCATTGGTCCAGAACTTCCCGCCGACATCTCCCCACCCGGGATGGACGGGGAAGAAGTCGCGGTTGTCGTCGGCGTACATCTTGAAGGCCAGGCCGATCTGCTTCTGGTTGCTGATGCACTTCACCGAGTTCGCCTTCGCCTTCGCCCGCGACAACGCCGGCAACAACATGCCCGCGAGGATCGCGATGATGGCGATCACCACCAGCAGCTCGATGAGGGTGAAGCCCGGATGCTGACGGGGCGGGCAAGACAGGGAAGTGCTCATAGGAAGTGGATCTCGGGCGACGACACATCGTTACGCCCGGGCCGGAGTCCCTGCAAGCAACGGCTCCGCATGGGGTGCGGACGGAGGTGGCGGACACTCGTGGCGCAGGTTTGAAACCTGCCGTTTCGCCGGGTTGCACCCGGCAGGGCGTCGGCAAGGCCCGACTGCTGACCTGCCGCAGCGCCTGTGGATCCCATATCCGCGATACATGGGTTCGACCCGGCGCCACGTCCGCCTCCTCTTCCGCCATTTCCGACCGCACCCGTCGCCGCTCGACGCCGCGCCCCGATCCGGGCACGCATGGCGGCGTTCACCGATGGACCGATGATGACGCCGAAGACCCGCCTCTGGACTTTGCTCGCCCTGCTCGCCGCGGTGGCGGTCGCCGCGCTCTTCTTCCGTCGCGCGACACCGTTCCGCCAGAAACCCGCCGCGCCCGCGGTCGCGGCCGCCGAGGAACAGGCCCGAGCCTATCTCTCGCTCGAGGCCCGTGAACAAGCCGCCGACCAGACCGCTTGGGCACCGGAGCTGGACGCCGAGCGCCACGAGGACGAGTTCGTGCGCCTATGGGACGCCCTGAACGGTGCCGCCGATCCGTGGCCGGTCCTGGCGGCGTTCCCGTTCGAGGCCTTGTCGATCCCGGGCACCGCTCCGGCGCCCGACCTCGCGCACGGCATCCATCGTTGGCGCGGGACCGGTGCCCCGTCGACGCTCCTCGATCCCGCGGGCTGGCGCGCACAGGTCTCCCGGTGGACCTCCGATGGCTGGTCTCTCCGCCGCACCACCTGGCATATGACGCGCCACACGCCCGCGACCGCGGACCAGCCAGCCCGGTCGGTCGTCCAAGCCACCGGCCGGCTCGACGACCCCGCGCGCAGCGAGCGAGCGAGGGTCCGGGCCACGCTCGACGTGGAATGGTCCGCCGCCGCGCCCGGGACCGCGCCGCACGCGGCGAGGATCGTCGTCCGCGACGTGGAGGTGCTGGCCCGGTCGGGTCCGCCGGGATTCACGCCCTGGCTCGACACGTCGACATCGACCGGCTTCGTGGAGTTCTCCGATCCGTTGATCGCCGCGGACCTCGACGGCGACGGCCTGTCCGAGCTGCTCCTCGTCGGCGCCGGTCGCATGTGGTGGAACCGTCCGGATCCCGACGGCGTCGCCGCGTCGCCGCGTCGGTTCGAACCCGGCACGATCCCGGGCCCCGCGCCCCAACGTATCGTCGCCGCCGCGCTCGCCGATGTCGATGGGGACGGTCGCGCGGACCTGGTCGTCGCCGGCGCTCGCGGCCTGGCCTGGACCCTGGGCCCGGCCTCCGGCGCATCCCAGGGCCCGATGCGCCCGGGCTGGGAAGCCCCGTCGGCGATCAAGCATCCGCAGGTCCTCGCCGTCGGGGACGTGGACGGCGATGGGGACCTCGACGTCTGGCTCGCGCAGTACAAGCTGCCCTACCAGGGCGGCCAGATGCCCACGCCGTACTTCGACGCGACCGACGGGTTCCCCGCCTATCTGCTCCTGAACGACGGCCACGGTGACTTCACCGATGCGACGGCGGCCTCGGGTCTCGCCGGGAAACGTGCCCGTCGGGCGTACAGCGCGTCGTTCATCGACCTCGATGGCGACGGCGACCAGGACCTCGTGGTGGTGGGCGATTTCGCCGGGCTCGACATCTTCCTCAACGACGGGCAAGCGAAGTTCACCGATGTCACCGATCGCCTCGGCGAAGCCCGCCATTCGTTCGGCATGGCGCATGTCCTCAACGACCTCGACGGCGACGGACGTCCCGACCTGTTGATGCTCGGCATGGGTTCGCCGGTGGCCGAGCGGATGGATGCGCTCGGTCTCGCCCGCGACGGATGGCCGCGCCACGCGGCGATGCGCGGGCCGATGACCTTCGGGAACCGCCTGTATCTCGGCGGCAAGACGGGGCTGGTCCCCGCACCGGAGCCCCTCGCCGGAGCGATGGCCCGGACGGGATGGTCGTGGGGCGCCGCCTGGGCGGACCTCGACAACGACCGCGACCTCGACCTCGCCGTCGCCAACGGCCACGAGACGCGCGCCAGCACCCGCGACCACGAACGACAGTTCTGGCGCCATGACATCTTCGCCGCCGGCCCGACCAACACGCCGGCGGCCGACCTCTATTTCCGCACGGCCAGCGGCCGGCGACAAGCGGACGCCGCGAGCTACGGCGGTTGGCAGGACAACGCGTTGCTCCTCGCCTCCGGAACGTCGGATCTCCCCGACGTCGCATGGCTGCTCGGCGTCGCGGTGCCGGAGGATTGCCGGAACCTGCTCGCCGATGACCTCGACGGCGACGGCCGTCTGGACCTGATCGTCACGACCTCCGAGATGTGGCCGAAGCGCAGGCAACGCCTGCTGGTCTTCCGCAACGCGCTTCCCGCGACCGGCCACTGGATCGGCTTCCGGCTCGACGGAGGAGGACGCGCGCCGCTCGGCGCCCGCGTCGAGCTCGAGGACACCGCCGGGCACCAGACCCGATGGATCGTCGCGGGCGACGGGTTCCGCAGCCAATCCGCTGCGGCCGCGCACTTCGGCCTCGGCGACGCGAAGCCGGTCCGGGCCACCATCGTCTGGCCGGGCGGCGGACGCACCGTGCTCGGAACCCCGGCTCCGGACATGTGGCATCGCGTGGCACCGGCGAAGTGATCCGGAGCGGTCTGCCGCCTCCGGTCGCGATCCCGGTCCTCGCGGACCTTGACGGTCCATCGGGCGCCCCGTTACTACCGTGACGTTCACGTATGCCAACTTACGACTACACCTGCGGGAAATGCGGCCACCAGTTCGAGCTCGTGCAGTCCATGAAGGACGCCTCCCTGACCGTCTGCCCGAAGGACCTCTGCCCGGCGAAACGCTGGAGCAAGGGCAAGGTCGCCCGCGGCATCGGCGGCGGCGCCGGGTTCATCTTCAAAGGGGCCGGCTTCTACCTCACCGACTACCGCAGCGAGAGCTACAAGGCCGGCGCGAAGAAGGATTCCGAGGCCGCCGCGTCCCCGGCCCCGAAGACCGAGGCCAAGGCGGAGACCCCCAAGCCCGCCGCCAAGGTCGAGGCGAAGCCGTCCGCGAAAAAGGACTGACCCCCCGTGACCTCCCGGCCGCCCAGTCCGGAAGCGGGTCGGAGCCCGAAGCGATGGTTCCATCGGTCGGTCTCGGTGTGGATCGCTCTGACGGCCGGGCTGCTCGCCGCGCAGGCGCAGAACCCGGTCCCGGTCACGGCCAAGAGCCGGAACGGTCAGTTCATCGTCCACGGCCGTGACACGGTCCAGCCGCCTTCCGGCGGCGAGCTGCGGCCGGTCGGCGACAACGATGTCGTCTCGCTCCGGCCGGACACCTTGGCCATCGCCTGCGACCGCATCCGCCAGGCGATCCATCTTCAGCTGGGCGCGGTGGAGCGTCCGGGCGGCGCGGTCCATCTGCATCTGCGCCGCCCTCGTCGCATCGAGGGCCAGCTCACGATCGTGCCCACGGCGATCCGTGAAGGCTGGCGATACCGGATCGACGTGCCGGAACAGGTCGAGTGGCGGCGGCTGGTCCGCGCGATCGTCGAGGTCGTGCTGCTCGATGTGGCGAACCACGACCTGCGCCGGACCGATTGCGTGCGCCCGCCGCTCTGGCTCGCCGAAGGCCTCGACAGCCTGCTCGTGACCGCGTCCGGCCGCGACCTCGTGCTCGAGCCGCAGACCACGCTGAACCGCAACGCACGCCGACCCGACCCGCTCGCTCCGGTCCGCGCCACTTTGGCTGGCCGCGATCCGGCGAGCTTCTCCGACCTGAGCCTGCCCGATCCGGCGGCGCTCGCGGATCGCGAGCGGTTCGCCTACTTCCAGGCCAGCGCCACGCTGCTGGTCTTCGAGCTGCTCCGCGACGATGAAGGCCGTACGCTGGCGCGAGATTTCCTGCACCAGCTGCCATACCATCTCAACTGGCAGACGGCGTTCCTCCGCGCGAGCAACGGCCGGTTCCAGACCTTGCTCGATGCCGAGAAGTGGTGGGCGGTCGGCGCGGCCGACGTGCTGAGCCGCGACCCGTCGTTGCTCTGGCCCCGGGACCGCGTGCTCTCCGAGCTTCAGCTGGTGCTGACCGAGACGGCCGATGTCCGCGGATCGACCAACGGGCCGGTGTCACGACAGACGCTGGGCCTGTCCGAGGTGGTGCGGACGTGGGGATTCCCCGCGCAACAGGAGGTCCTCCGGCGCAAGGCCAACCAGCTGGTGATCCTCGGGCTCCACACGCCGCCGGACCTGATGCCGCTGGTGACCGAATGTCAGCGGACCATCGAGGGCTACGTGAACAGCCGGGCCAACGCCGGCACGGAAGGCTCCGGCCGGCTCGACATCGCGGCGCGCGCCAAGGTCCTCGCCAAGACCGCCGCCGCGAAACTCGACGACCTCGGTCGCCAGATCGTCGCCGCCCGCGCGAAACGCGGGTAGCGGACGGGCGGCGGAGCGTGGACGGATCCCGCGGTCCGCCGTTGCGCGCCTTGCCCTTGCGGCAGGTTCCGCCAAGCTCCGTCCATGCTTCGCCGACTGCTGACGGTCCTGGTCGCTTCCGCCGCGCTCTCCCACGTCCGGGCCGATTCGTCCACCAACCGGTTCGGTTTCGGCGGCCCCGAGGTCTTCCCGCTCGATTTCGGCATCGGGTTCCTCCACGTCGCGGACATCGACGGCGACGGGCTGAACGACATCGTCGTGGTCAACAACGGCCGTTCCAAGATCACCTTCCTCTACAACCGCTCCGGCAAGACCAACGCCCCCGCGACCGCCGCCAAGGTCGGTCGCCGCGACATCAACGAGCTGCCGGCCGAGGCCCGGTTCCGCGTGGAATCCATCTCCTCCGAGAAACGCATCACCTCGATGGTCGTCGCCGACCTCAACGGCGACGGCAGGCCCGACCTCGCGTACCACGGCGATCCCAAGGAGCTCGTGCTCCAGGCCAACCTCGGCATCAACGGCTGGGCCCCACCGAAGAAATGGTCCCTCGACGACGGCCTCGCGGACTACAACGCCCTGACCAGCGGCGACGTGAACGGCGACGGCAGGCCCGACCTGCTGCTGCTCGCCGAGAAGCACATCTACCTCCTGCTGTCGCGTCCCGACGGCACGCTCGGCGAACCGGAGAAACTACCGTACGCCGGCAGCGTGAAGGCGCTCCAGGTGCTCGACCTCGACGGCGATTCAAAAGAGGACCTGCTGCTGGTGAACTGGGACAACCCGAACCCGTTCCGCTTCCGCCTGCAGACCGGTCCCGGCCAGTTCGCGCCGGAGATCCACATGCCGCTCGCCCCGATCCGCAGCTACTGGGCCGACGACCTCGACGGCGACCACAAGACCGAGATCGTCACCATCGCCGCGAAGTCCGGCCGCGCCGCCGTCGCCAACCTCACCCACAAACCCGCCGAGGAGTTCGCCGGCGCGCTGCGCGACGGGCAGTTCTCCATCCTCCCGCTGCAGCGCACCGACAAACCCCGGCGCGGGCTCGTCTGGGCCGACATCGACGGCGACGGCCGGGCCGACCTGCTCGTCGCCGAGCCGGAGGGCGGCCAGCTCGCCGTGCATCTCCAGAAGCCTGACGGCACCCTCGCCTCGCCGCGGACCTTCCCGACCTTCACCGGTGTCACCGACATCGTCGCCGCGGATTGGGACGGCGACGGCAAGACCGAGGTGTTCCTGCTCAGCGCCGACGAGAAACAGATCGGTGTGGCCGCGCTCGACGCGAACGGACGCGTGCCCTTCCCGCGGGTCGTGCCGCTCAACGGTCGTCCGCTCGCCCTCGCGGTCGGCCCGTTGAAGCCCGGCGCCAGGCCTTCGCTCGCGGTCATCGTCGAGCGCGAGGACAAGCGCGCCGGCAAGGACGGCAAAGAAGAGACGGTCAACGTCCGCGAGCTCGTGCTCCGCACCGCGGCCGGCACGAACGTCGTCCAGAAGCTCGCCGATTCGTTCAAGGGCAACCCGACCGCCATCGCCTTCCACGACGCGGACCAGGACGGCCTGGCCGACCTCGTCGTGCTGACGCCCTACGAGAAGATCAAGGTGATGGTGCAGCTCAAGGAGCCGAAGGACGGCGCGCTCTTCGCCGAGGCCGACGTGAACCCGCCCGGCGGAACGGTGGATTCGCCCTGGCTCGCGACGGCCGACGTGGACGGCGACGGCAAGGCCGAGCTGCTGCTCGCGCAGAAGAACTTCCTCCGCGCTGTCGTGCTCTCGTCGGAGGGCAAGGACAAGCCGACCTGGAGCTTCACCGTCCGCGACCAGATCAACGGCGCGTCCAGCAGCTCGCGCATCGTTGGCGCTGCGGCCCTGCCGTCCGGCGACGGCAAGACGCCGGTGCTGTTCCTGCTCGACGCCGACCGCAAGGCGCTGACGGTCTGCACCCGCGACTCCAGCGGCGTGTGGAAGGCCGGCAAGAGCTCGACCTTGCCGGTCAGCGATTTCTCGGCGGTCGTGCCGGTCGCGCTCGGCAGCAAGGCCGCCAACGCCATCGCCTTCACCGGGGCGAACTCGGTCGCCACGAAGCGCCTCACCGGCGACGTGTGGGAGTTCACCGAGCTCGACAGCTACGAGACGCCGATCAAGGACGGCTTCCTGCACGACGTGACCAGCGGCGACCTGAACGGCGACGGCCGCAAGGACCTCGTCTTCCTGGAGACGGCCCGCGCGTACATCGATCTCGTCGGCTTCGAGGCGCCGCACCAGCTCGTGCCGGCGAACCGTTGGCCGGTGTTCGAGGAGCGCACCTTCCGCAACCGCCGCAACGAAAGCGTCGAGCCGCGGGAATCCGCGGTGACCGACGTGACCGGCGACGGGAAGAACGACCTCATCCTTATCGTCCACGACCGCGTGCTGCTGTATCCGCAGGAGTAGCCGGACGCTCCGCGGGGCCGCACCCGGGAGCGGACCGTCTGTTGGACCGCGCCGGGCAGGATTCCACTTCCACGGCGTCGCAGGCGCGGCCAGCCTTGTGCTTGGTATGAAACGGCTCTTCCGTCCGCTGCTCGTCCTGTCGCTCGTCGGTGCGCTGCTTTGGCCGTCCGTCATCGAGGCGGCGGCCGCGCCGGCGGCAAAGACCCGACCGACGACGACGGTCTCGCCGGGGGTCCAGGCGGCGCAGACGCTCTCCGAGATCACCGGCATCGCCATCTCGCCGCTGCTCGGGGTCGGCGCGGTCGGGGCGTTCAAGTACATGAAGGCCTCGGCGGCGGAGCGCGCGGAGTTGTCCTGGTACGCGCAGCCGTGGTTCTGGCTCCCGGCGCTCCTGGTCGTCGGGCTGTGCATGGTGAAGGACGGCGCCGGCACGATGCTGCCGACCTCGTTGAAGAAGCCGCTCGACGTGCTCGAACTGTTCGAGAACAAAGCCAGCGGGCTGATCGCGACCGGAGCCATCGTGCCGATGGCGATGGAGGTCTTCAAAGCGGTGAACCCCGACGGCGGGTCGCTCGGCGCCGGATATGCCGGGATGCACCTCGCCGCGCTCGATTTCTCCTGGCTGGGCAACCTGCTGATGGTGCCGCTCGCCTTGTTCGTCTACGGCGTCGTCTGGGTCGTCTCGCACTCGGTCAACGTGCTGATCCTGGTCAGCCCGTTCAGCACCGTGGACGCCGCGCTCAAGGCCTTCCGAGCTTCGTTGCTGGCCAGCGTCGTCGGCATGCATTGGATCAGCGACCACGCCGGCGCGATCTGGGCCGGCATCATCGTGCTCGCGTGCCTGCCGATCGCCGGCTGGGCGCTCCGGCTCGGGATCTTCGGCCATGTCTTCGCCTGGGACCTCCTGACCCTCCGCCGCCGGCGCACGACGCCCGGCACCACCGAGAACTGGGCCTTCACGACGCGCGAGTGGAAGGCGCTGCCTTCCCGGACCTACGGAAAACTCGTCCGCGGCGCCGCGGGCGAACTCGTCCTGCGGTACCGCCCCCTGCTCGTGCTCCAGGCCAGGACGGCGACGCTTCCCTCCGGCGACTATGCGATCGGCCGCGGCATCCTGCATCCGGAGCTGCTGAAGCTCGAAGCAGACGGCGGCGCGCCCGACCTGTTGAACTTCCCGCCCCGCTACCAGGGCCATGAGACCGCGCTCGCCTCGGCATGCGGGGTGCGAGACGTCCGCGACGTCGGGCTGCGCGCGGCGTGGACGTGGATCAAGCAGACGCTCGGCTTCGGGCCGACGACGACGTGAGGCGTACGGAGCTCCATGGCGCCGAGCCTTTGTCGAGAAAAACCTTGCCGCCGTTTTCGGCCCCCCTACGGTCCCCGCGCCTGGGTCCGCGTGTGCGGGCCCGATTTAGGCTGAGAAAAGACCGTAAACGCACAACCTGACCTTTAACCTCCGTTGCCGAACCGCAACGCGGTGAAGTTGGGCGATCGGAGCCTTCGCGCGGGCCGCGCTTTCTGTCGGCCCCCAAAGTCTCCCGTTCCGGGTCCGTCCGCAAAGTAGTCCGTATCCGTCTATAGTTATGGCAGCGACCACGCAGTCCTTCGCCGAGATGCTGAAGCAGTACGACCGTTCGCTTCAGACCGGCCAGATCGTCAAGGGAACCATCATCGAGATCCGCCAGAAAGAAGCCCTGGTGGACATCGGCGGCAAATCCGAGGGCATCGTCTCGGCGAACGAGTTCGTCGATTTCGCCACCGTCAAGATCGGCGACGTCGTCGATGTGCTCATCGAGCGCGCCGAGGACAAGGACGGCAACGTCCACCTCTCCAAGGAGAAGGCCGAGTTCCAGCAGAACTGGGACCGCATCCAGACCATCTGCAACGAGGGCGGCACCGTCACCGGCAAGGTCAAGGGCGTCGTCAAGGGCGGTCTCGTCGTCAACATCGGTGTCGAGGCGTTCTGCCCGTCCAGCCAGGTCGACGTCACCCCGCCGAAGAACCTCGGCGCCTACGTGGGCAACGCCTACGAGTTCCGCGTCGTCAAGCTCAACCCGGACCGCCAGAACGTGGTGCTCAGCCGCCGCGAACTCGTCGAGGCCGAACGCAACGCCCGCCGTTCCGCGCTCCTCAGCGAGATGGTCCCCGGCGACGTCCGCAAGGGCACGGTCAAGAACCTCACCGACTTCGGCGCGTTCATCGACCTCAACGGCCTCGACGGCCTGCTGCACATCACCGACATGTCCTGGGGCCGCCTCAGCCATCCGAGCGAGATGCTCCGCGTCGGCCAGGAGCTCGACGTCGTCGTCCTCGACATCAACCGCGAGAAAGAGCGCGTGTCCCTCGGCCTCAAGCAGAAGGAAGCCAACCCGTGGGATGCCATCGAGTCCAAGTACCCGCTCGGCACCAAGGTCAAGGGCAAGGTCGTCAACCTCGTGCCGTACGGCGCGTTCGTCGAGATCGAGCCCGGCGTCGAAGGCCTCGTGCACGTCACGGAGCTCAGCTGGACCAAGCGCATCGCCAAGCCCTCGGACGTCCTCAAGGTCGGCCAGGACCTCGAGGCGGTCGTGCTCGGCATCAACCGCGAGGAGCAGAAGATATCCCTCGGCATCCGCCAGCTCGAGACCAACCCCTGGGACCTCGCCCACGAGAAGTACCCGCCCGGCACCAAGGTCAAGGGCGCCATCCGCAACCTCACCAGCTACGGTGCCTTCATCGAGCTGGAAGAAGGCCTGGACGGCATGATCCACGTGTCCGACATGAGCTGGACCCGCAAGATCAACCATCCGAGCGAGGTCGTGAAGAAGGGCGACATCGTCGAGGCGGTCGTGCTGGAGGTCGACAAGGCCAACCAGCGCATCAGCGTCGGCATGCGCCAGCTCTCCGTCGATCCGTGGGAACAGATCGAGCAGTTCTTCCGCGTCGGCGACGTCGTCAGCGGCAAGGTCTCCAAGCTCGCCAGCTTCGGCGCGTTCGTCGGTCTCCCGCACGACATCGACGGCCTCGTGCACATCTCGCAGGTCAGCGAGGACCGCGTGGACAAGATCAAGAACGTGCTCAAGGTCGGTGACGACGTCACCGCACGCGTCATCAAGATCGACCGCACCGACCGCCGCATCGGCTTGTCCATCAAGGCCGCCAACTACTCGCCCGACCAGCTCAAGGCCGAGCAGGCCGTGCTGGATTCGCTCAAGCCGGGCGAAGACCTCGTGGCCCTCGAGCACGCGTTCGCCGCGGCCGAGGAGAAGTTCAGCAAGCAATAAGCTGCCGTCCTTTCCGCAAGACGGGCGCATCCGCGAGGATGCGCCCGTTTTCTTTTCCGTCCCGAACGGTGACGCCGAGGAACGGAGCTCGGCCCCGAGGTTCGTTGCCACGTCCGGCGGACGAAAAGCGGTGGCAAGCCACACGCACTCCAAGACCTCGCGGACTCCTCACGGGGCCGGCGGGGTCGCGCCAGCGTCTTGGAGTGCGGCAGTCCTCTGCCGCTTTTACCACGAACGCAGAATGCGGGTTCGAGCTCGCCAAGCACCAAAGCGGCAGAGGACTCCCGCAGTCCAAAAGCTTCGCCCTTCCTCCGCAACGGCGCGGTCCACGGCCATTCCACCGTTGCGGTTGCCGCGATGAACGCGTGGCGGTCACGCATGAAGCCACTGTCGCTCCTTGTCGGCGTTTGCCTGGCCGTCGCAGCTGATTCGGTGGCGGGACGCTACACCGACATCGAGACTGCCGCAGGAGGGCAGTTTTTTCTCACTCCTCGGTTCGGCTTCAAGCCGTGCTATCGAGTGCGCAGCTGAACGGGTCGCGTTTGCTTTTCGCCGAGTTTCCCCGCTAGCCCCACCACCCTCCCTTGGCTAGCGTCCTCGTCCTGTTGTTATGGACGCACCGTCACTGCCTGAGTTCCTGGAACTGGCCGCGCGGGGGAACCTGATCCCCGTCACGCGCCGCCTGCTCGCCGACTTCGAGACGCCCTTGTCGGCGTACTGGAAGCTCCGCGGGCAGGGCGAATCGTTCCTCTTCGAGTCGGTCGAGGGCGGCGAGCATCTCGGGCGCTATTCCTTCGTCGGCTGCAACCCGCGCGCCGTCATCAAGCAGACCGGCGACCGTGTCGAAGTCACCGAAGGCGGGAAGGTCGTCGACCGGTACACCGTGCGGCCCAAAGGAGGTCCGGGCGACGACAAGTGCGTCGCGGACGGACTGCGCGTGGTCGAGCAGGTCCTCTCGCGGTTCAAACCGGTGGACGTCCCCGGGCTGCCCCGGTTCACCGGCGGCGCGGTCGGGTTCCTCGGGTACGAGTTCATCCACGACGTCGAGCCGGTCGTGCCGCGTCCGGCGCACGACGAGCTCGGCACCCCGACGCTCTGCTTCCTCATCGCGGACGAGCTGCTGGTCTTCGACCGCGTGGCGCAGACGCTCACCGTCCTGGTCAACGCCGTCATCGAGCCCGGCCAGAAGCCCGAGGACGCCTACGAGGCCGCCGTGGACGAGATCGACCGGATCGTCGAGCTGCTCCGCCAACCGATCGAGAACCGTCCGGTCGAGCTGCCGCGCGAGGTGCCGCCGGTGCCGTTCGTGTCCAACACCACAAAGGAGAAGTTCTTCGCCAACGTGGCGGAGGCGCAGAAGTACATCACCGCGGGCGACATCATCCAGGTCGTCGGCTCGCAGCGCTTCAGCGCGGCGGTGAAGGCCTCGCCCTTCGACCTGTACCGCGCGGCGCGCAGCATCAACCCGTCGCCGTACATGTTCCTGCTGGAGCTGGACGGCTTCGCGCTCGTCGGCGCCTCGCCCGAGCTGCACGTCCGCTGCGAGGACCGCCATGTGGAGATCCGCCCGATCGCCGGCACCCGTCCGCGCGGCAAGACCGAGGCGGAGGACGAGGCGAACGCCAAGGACCTGCTCGCCGACCCGAAGGAGCGCGCGGAACACGTCATGCTCGTGGACCTCGCGCGGAACGACATCGGCCGCGTGTGCGACTACGGCAGCGTGCAGGTGAAGGACCTGATGGTGATCGAGCGCTACAGCCACGTGATGCACATCGTGTCGCAGGTCGAGGGCACGCTGCGCGCGGAGAACACGAGCTTCGACCTGATGCGCACGACCTTCCCCGCCGGGACGCTGAGCGGCGCGCCGAAGATCCGCGCGATGCAGATCATCTCGCAGCTCGAAGGGACGACGCGCGGGCCGTACGGCGGTTGCGTGGGCTACTTCGGCTTCAACGGCAACGCCGACCACTGCATCACCATCCGCACGGCGCTGGTGAAGGACGGCAAGGCCTACGTGCAGGTGGGCGGCGGCTGGGTGAACGACTCGACGCCGGAGGGCGAGTTCCAGGAGACGGTGAACAAGTCCAAGGCGATGCTGAAGGCCGTGGCGATGGCGGAGAGCTTCGCGGACGCGGGCTGATACGGCGCCTTGCCCGACGGCTGCCTCGGTTGCCGCCTATCAACGTGGTCCAGGCAGATGACCATCCGGAGCAAGGGCTTGTCACCCGGGTGCCGAACCGGCACAAACCTCTTCCACCCGTCCCGCATGCCTATCCTAGGAAAACAAAGACCCGAAGTGTACCTGCGCTGTCTCGGCGTCGGAGAAGGCTGGCCGTGTCCCGACCGGCGCCATTCCTCGTTCCTCTACCAGATCGGCACGGCCAACCTGCTCATCGATTGCGGTGACGGGGCGAGCACCGCGTACAAGGCGAGCGGCCTCAGCTACCACGCGATCGACAGCGTCTTCCTCTCCCACATGCACAGCGACCATGTGGGCGGGTTCTCCCTCTTCGTGCAGGGCCTGTGGCTGGAGGGACGGCGCCGTGCCTTGCCGGTCCACATGCCGGGCGGCGGCGTCCCGGCGATGAAGGCCTGGCTGGAGGCGACCGTGCTGCCCGAGGAACTCGTCGGGTTCCCGATCAACTGGGGCCCGCTCGCGCCGGCGGTGAATGTCCGCGAAGGCGATGTGACGGTGACGCCGCACCACACGACCCACCTCGAGTCGTTGCGCCGCGCGTTCCAACCGAGGCACCCCGCCACCTGCTTCGAGGCGTTCAGCTTCCTGATCGAGTCGGCGGGCCTGCGCATCGCCCACTCGGCCGACATCGGCGACGTCGGCGACCTGGATCCCCTGCTCACGAAACCGCTCGACCTGCTTGTCTGCGAGTTGGCGCACGTCCCTGCCGAGACGCTCTTCGCCCGACTGCGCGGCCGGGCGATCAAGAAGATCGTCTTCGTCCACTTGGCCCGGGAATTCTGGGCCGATCACGCCGGCACGCACCGGATGATCGCGTCGCAGCTCGGCGACATCCCGTTCACCATCGCCAAGGACGGTGATGTGTTCGCTGTGTAGAGCCGCCCGGGCGGTTCAGCCGGGGATCAACTGCTTCAGCAACCCCGACCGTTCGAGCGCCCAGAGGCCGGCAAAGGAAGTGGCATCGAAGAACCCGTGCGCCAGGACCGCTACCCAGAGCGAGCGGTGGAAGGTCATCACCCAACCGAGCCCGAGCCCGAGCACGCCGGTGAGCACCACGCCGCCCGCCCCTTGGGGTAGATGGCCCAGCCCGAAGATCACGGCAGCGAACACGATGGACGCCGCTTGGCCCCAACGATTGCGCCACCGCGCCGGGAGCAGCTTGCCGAAGGCCGCCATCATGCCGGCGCGCCAAAGCTCCTCGCGCAACCCCGCGACCACGAAACTGACGAGCGTGAGCGTCGTGAACAGATAGACGGGATCGTGCAACGCCGCCGGGCTGATGAGATTCTCGATCTTCGGCCGGAAGGCGTCCAGGGACGCCGCTTCGCCGCCGTGGATCTTCTGCCAGATGATCAACGCCACGGCGACGCACGTCACCAACCCGGCGACCAGAGCGCGCAGACCGATGGACCAAGCGGCGCCGAGGCCGAGCGTGGTCCACGGACGACGCCAGCGTGCCCAGAGATCGTCCATCGAAGGCCGCCCGAACGCATAGGCGATGCCGAACAGCACGGCGAAGACCCCTAAATTCTCGCCGCAGGTGACCAGGAGCTCTCCCGTCGTGTCCGGCAACAACGTGGTCGAGCCGGAAGTTTCCTTCACCCCGAAACGGCCCACCACCTCCGCGAGCAGGCCGAGGATCAGCGGATAGGCCGCCAGCAGCGCGAGCATCGCCGCCCAACGCCATGCGGGAAGGCCCGTCCTGGGCAGCGCGGGCGGTGCCCAGGGGTCGGACAGGATGGGTGGTGCTTCCATCGACGGATTAGCCGCGAAAGCACCTGCTGAGCGCAAAGCCAAAAGCAGCCGGCACAGGATGCGTGACCGGTCAGGCTCTTGACCGCGGGGCGTCCTCGGCGGCCTTGCGGCAAGAAGCGGCCACCAGTTCCAATTGCTCCAAGAACGACTCGCGATCCTCGACGGGCAGCACGCCGAGCGCGTCGGTCTGCAACGCGACCGCGAGGTCGCGCACGACCTCGTAGCGTCCGCGCCCAGCGGCCAGGAGCCGGATGCGGTAGGCACGGCGGTCGCGTTCGTGCGGACGCCGCTCGACCCATCCCGATTCCTCCATGCGCTCGAGCAGCGAGGCCACCGTGTTGGGGTCGCTCGACATCGCAAGCGTCAGGTCGCGCTGGGTCATGCCCTCGGGATCCCCTTCCAGCAGGGTCCGCATGGCGGTGAACTGGTCGGGGGTGACGCCGGTGTGGGCGATCCGCCGGCGGAACGCTTGGTTCAGCCCGTACCATGCCCTGCGCAGGAGCGGCGGCAGCCGTCGGCGCTGCGGCGAATCCAACGGCAGCACGACCGGAGCAGCGGACATCGGTGTCTTCTTGGCGACCAAAGCGGGGTGTGTGTAGCGCGACCCAGCCCCGGTGCCAAGCGCGGTGCGCGGAACATTCGGATCCTGAGGCATCCGGACATCACGGCGCCCGATCGGCCGGCGACCCTCTTCAGGCCGCCAAGCGCCGGAAGGTCTTTTGTTCCCGCTTGGCCACCGCTCTTTCCTACGCGGTCGTCCATACCGGGATCGATGAACGGTGTCCAAGCGGCGTGGCTCACTCGAGTCATTGGATGCGTACGCCGTCCAGATGAGGACACCGATCTCCTTCAAGGCCGGCGACCGATGCGCCCCGGTTCAGGCCTGGAGCTGTGCCAGGACCGGGCCGCCACCGACGTAGCGACGGGCGTCGCGGAACTCCCGGTGTTGCCCGACGATCGGGAGACCGGGTGGCGACATCACGATGCTGGACGGCCTGGTGAGCTGCGCCGGGACGGTCTACCAGCCCGACGACGAGTTCGCGGTCATCGCCGAGCCCGGCGATTTCACCGTGCTCTTGATCGGATCGCTGATCTCGTCGAGCGGGACCGTGGCTACGAACCCCAAGGAGCCCTGGGCTCCGGCATCAAGGCCGGACGTCGCAGACCCGGAAGCAGCCGTCCCAGTTGAACCCACCGAGACGGCCGCCGCCCGGGTCGAAATGGACCAGGCCGACCGCGGTGAAGCCCGTGACCCGCGCGACGATGAGCGACACCACACCTCGGCCGGATCTCCCGCCGAGCGGGCGGGCGGTAGATCTCCGCACCAAGGACACCGCGCGGAGTGAAGCGCGGAGTGCCAGTAGGAGAGGCCGGCCCCGGCCCCTGGCCGACGGCAAATATCTCAGCTGGCCTGCGTGCGAACTCATGGACGCCCCGCGCCGGCCCGATAGTGTCCGGGGACAGCCCTCCGGTCCCGCGCCATCCGTGGGGGACCTGCGGGCTCCTACCGCCCATGAAGATCTCCACCGTCGTCGTCCTCGGAGCCGGGAGCGCCGGGCTGATGGCCGCGCTCACCCTGAAGCGGAAGCTTCCCCACCTGGGGATCCGCGTCGTCCGTAGCCCGGACATCGGCATCATCGCGGTCGGCGAAGGCACCACGTCGGTCTTCCCGCGGCACTTCTTCGAGCATCTCAAGGTCAAGCCGCAGGCCTTCTACGCCGAGGCGAACCCGACCTGGAAGCTGGGCATCCGCTTCGCTTGGGGCGCGAAGCGCGATTTCTACTACACGTTCGCCTACGAGTTCGAGAAACGGCAGCCGGAGATCTCCCGCAACAACGGCTTCTACCACGACCCGGGACAGCCGTGGCTCGGCAACGCCTCCGCCTTCATGGCGCACGACAAGGTCTTCCCGCGCCGGCCCGACGGCTTCCCGCGCCTGCACAACAACCACGCGTTCCATCTCGAGAACGTGACCTTCGTCGGATGGCTGGAAAACCGCTGCCGCGAGGCCGGCGTGGAGATCACCGATGCCACGGTCTCGGCCGAGCCAGGGCCCCAAGGCGTCGCCGCGCTCGTGGCGGAGTCCGGCGAACGGATCGTCGGGGACCTGTACGTCGACGCCTCGGGGTTCCGCTCGGAGCTGCTCGGCCGGCTGCTCGCCGAGCCCTTCCTCAGCTACGCCGACACCTTGTTCTGCGACCGCGCGGTCGTCGGCGGATGGGCGCGCGGCGAAGGCGAGCGGATCAAACCCTACACCATCGCCGAGACGATGGATGCCGGATGGTGCTGGCAGATCGACCACGAGAAGCGAGTCAACCGGGGCTACGTGTACTCCTCCGCCTTCCTCTCCGACGAGGCGGCGCTGGAGGAGTTCGCGCGCAAGAACCCGAAGATCGAGCCGGGGCTGACTCGGGTCGTGAAGTTCCGGTCCGGTCGGTACCGCCGCAGCTGGGTGGGCAACGTCGTCGCCGTCGGCAACTCCGCGGGCTTCGTCGAACCGCTCGAGGCCACGTCGCTCCAGGTCATCTGCGTCGAGACCAGCACGCTCGCGGATTCGCTTTCGGACAGCCAGTGCGATCCTCCGCCCACCCTCGTCGCGCTGTTCAACCGCTTCAACGGCGAGCAGTGGGACGACATCCGCGATTTCCTCGCCGTCCACTTCCGGTTCAACAAGCGCCTCGACACCCCGTTCTGGCGCCATTGCCGCGAGCATGTCGCGCTCCATGGCGCGGAGCCGGTCGTGGATTTCTACCGTGAGAACGGGCCGAGCGTCGTCGCCGGCATCTCCCTGCTGAGCCCGTCGAACTCGTTCAAGATGGACGGCTACATCGCCTTGCTCACCGGCCAGGAGGTGCCCTACGCGAAGGTGCACCAGGCCACCGCCGCGGAGCAGGAACACTGGAGACGCCGCCGCGCCGAGCTCGCGGCCGACGCCCAGCAAGGCCTGTCGCCGGAGGAGGCGATGGCGGCGTTGCGACGTCCGGGATTGCAATGGGGCTGATCCGGCACATGGCAACCGGCGATGGCATCGGGACCCCGCGATCATCCGTCGCGCGGCCCTGCGCCCGCGCCCCCCTTGCCTCCCTCATCCTCCTCTGCGCGGTGTGCATGTGGTGCGGTTGCGGACGTCCGTCGCGGCCGGACGCAGCGGCCGGTCCCGTGCCGAAACCGCCGGGTCCGCAGTGGTTCGCCGACATCACGGAGGCATCGGGCATCCGGTTCACGCATCGGACCGGGACGAACTACGACATGCCCGACCAGGTCGGCTCGGGCATCGCGCTCCTCGATTTCGACCAGGACGGTCGGCTCGACGTGTACTGCGTCCAGGACGGCCGCGGCGGCGCGGGCGGTCGCAACCAGCTTTTCCACCAGGCGGCCGACGGCAGGTTCCGCGACGTCTCCGCCGGCTCCGGCGCGGACCTCGCGGGCCGCGGCATGGGCGCCATCGCCGGCGATATCGACAACGACGGGTTGCCCGATCTGGTCGTGACCGAGTACGGCGCCGTGCGCCTGCTGCACAACCTCGGCGGCGGCCGGTTCGAGGAGATCGCCGCCGAAGCCGGCATCGACGACCCGCGTTGGGCGGTACCGGCCAGCTTCATCGATTTCGATCGCGACGGCTGGCTCGACCTCGTCGTGGGCAACTACGTCGACCACGACCCCACACAGATCTGCCACGACGCGCAGGGCCGCCAGGATTTCTGCGCGCCCGCGGCGTTCGCGCCGACATCGACGCGGATCTGGCGCAACGTGACGGGCCGGCGCGGCGCGCCGCCGAGGTTCGAGGACCGCACCGAGGTCTCCGGCCTCACCCGCGCGCCCGGCGTGGCGCTCGGATTGGTGTGCGCCGATCTCGACGGCGATGGATGGCCCGACATCTTCTGCGCCGACGACGGCCGCGCGAACCGGCTCTTCATCAACCAACGCGACGGCACCTTTCGCGAGGAGGCGGCCCTTCGCGGGCTCGCCTTCAACGCGATGGGGCGACCCGCGGCGAACATGGGCACGGCCTTCGCGGATTGCGACGGCGACGGGCTCGGCGACCTCTTCGTCACCCATCTCACCGAGGAGTTCCACTCGTTCTTCCGGCAGGACCAACGCGGCCTGTTCACCGATTCGGTGGCGCGCAGCGGCCTTCAAGACGCCGGGTGGCGCGGCACGGGCTTCGGCGCCGTCTTCGCCGATCTCGATGCCGACGGTTGGCCGGACCTCGCTCAGGTCAACGGTCTCGTCCGCCGCGCGACCCCGGGCCAGACGCCGGTCGGCGCCGGCGTCGACCCATGGTGGGGCCGCTACGCGCAGCGGGCGCAGCTCTTCGCCAACGACGGCACCGGGCGCTTCCGCGACATCTCGGCCGCGAACCCCGCGTTCAGCGGCGAGGCCCTGGTCGGACGCAGCTTGGCGGTGGGCGACCTTGACCGCGACGGCGCGCCGGACCTGGTGACCGGGAACCTGGGCGGACCCGTGCGGGTCCACCGCAACGTCGTCCCGGCGCGCGGCCACTGGCTGAAGCTGCGGCTCGTCGATCCTGCCGCGGGCGGACGCGACGCCATCGGTGCGGAAGCCGTCGTGGTGGCCGGAGGACGCCGCCATTGGGCGTTGCTGCAACCGGCCACCAGCTACTTGTCGAGCCATGAGCCGGCGCTGCATATCGGTCTCGGCAAGGACCCCGGGTACGCGACGGTCGAGGTGTCGTGGCCGGACGGGACGAAGGAGCGGTTCGCCGGCGGCACCGCCGACGCATCGGTGGTGTTGCGGAAGGGGACCGGCACGCGGGCGACGCCATGACGCTTCATTCTCCGACATCGCCGTCGCTTCCGCCGGCAGAACGGGCCGTCTCCACCTCAAGACAGCCTTGCCGCGGGATCTTCGCCATCGGGCTCGCGGTGGTTCTCGTCGGTTGTGCGCCTTCCGTGCCGCCTCCGCCGGATCCGCCGACGATGCCTGTGGGCGTGGCGAACGGGGAGATGCTCCAGATCATCGCGAAGGCCCGCGCCGAGGTCGTCGCGTCGCGGGCGTCCGGTCCAGCGTGGGGCAGGCTCGGGCAGACGTTCGAGGCCGGGGAATTCCCGGCCGAGGCGCAGGCCTGCTATGCGCAGGCGTCCGCTCTCGATGCGGGTTCGGCGCGATGGCCGCACCTTCTCGGGCTGCTCCAGCTACAAGATTCACCGGCAGCGGCGCTGACCAATCTGGCCCGCGCGGCGCACCTGGCCGCGCCGACGAACGACGCGCCACGGCTACGGCTGGCGCAGGCCTTGGTCGAGCGCGGACGTCACCCCGAGGCGAAGGAGTGGCTGGCGCCGATCCTGGCCGCGCGTCCGGGGCATCCGGCGGCGCGGCTGGAATCGGCCCGCATCCACCTCGCCGAGAACCTGCTCGCCGTCGCGGCCGACCTCCTGGCGCCGTGCTTGACGAACCCCTACACCGCGCGGCCCGCCGTGCTCCTGCTCAGCCAGGCGCGCGCGCGGACGGGCGACGCCGTGTCGGCGGTCGCCTTGGCCAAGCGCGCTGCCGCGATGCCGCGTCCCTTCGATTGGCCGGACCCGTTCCTGCGCGAGGTGCAGGACCTGAAACAGGACCGCGCCCGTTCCGTGGAGCGGGCGAACCAGCAGCTGATCCAGCGCCGTTTCGCCGAGGCCGGGACCACGTTGGCCGGACTCCTCGGCCGTTTCCCGGACGATCCGGAAGGGCTGCTGGTGCTGGGACGGCTGCACCTCCAGCAGGGCCGGTGCGCCGACGCGGAGGCGGCGTTCCGGAGCCACCTCGCGGCCCGGCCGGATTCGTTGAACGGCCTGGTCCAGCTCGGGCTGTCGCTGATGTGCCAGTCACGTTGGTCCGACGCGGACAAGATCTTCTCCAAGGCCGTGGGCCTGAAGCCCGATTTCGCCCAGGCCCATTTCAACCGCGGGCTCGCGCGGTCACGCGGCGGCGACGGGGCCGGGGCCATCGCGAGCCTGCGCACGGCGATCCGGTGCAGCCCGGGCGATGCCGACGCGCACGCGCTGCTGGCGGAGGAATTGTCGCGCTCCGGCGCCCAGGAGGAGGCCGCGAGGCATCTCGACCGCGCGCTGACGCTGGAACCCGGCAACCCGCGGGCCAAGGCGCTGCGCGCCCGCTCGAGCGCCCGCTAAAGGTCGTCGCCGACGAAAAAGCCCTTCCCGGTAGCGGGAAGGGCTTGTCTGGGGAAGGTCCGTCGACGACGCGCCCGCGCATGGCGCGCGGCACGACGCGGGCCGCTCACTGGTAGGTGATGACCAGCTTGCCGTTGGCGATGGCCACCGACTTCACGTTCACCGCGGGCGTGATCGTCAGGAAGCTCTGCGCGCCGCCGGCGGGGAGGTCGGCGGTGATGGTCTTCTTGGCGGTGTCCACCACGGCGTTGGCGAGCGGCGAGCCGCTGAGGCCGGCCGGGATGGTGGTCGAGACGCTCGGACCGGCGGCCGGGAGGGCATCCGGGCCGACGGCGGCGCTGGCGGCGACCTGGGCGGGCGTCATCGCGCCCTTATAGAGGCGGAACTCGTCGAACTTCCCGGCGAAATTCGGGTCGGAGGTGAACTGCGAGCGCCCGAGCCAGTTGTTGTTGTCCGCGCCGACGAGGGCCGCCAGCGGCTTGGTGGCGGGCGCGGTCGCGAGCAGCACGCCGTTGGTGTAGAGGCGCGTGGTGTTGCCGGTGAAGCTGTACGTGATGGTCAGCTGGAACGGTTTGTTGATCGGCGTCGAGCCGGGTTGGCTCAACACCGTGGTGTCGCCACCCGCCGGGAAGTTGGCGACGAAGCGCGGGATACCGTCACCGGACTTCGGCGTGAAGAACAGGTAGTCGATGCCGTTGCCGCCGCCGTCCTCGCCGTCGTCCTTCGTGCCGAAGTCGAACATGCGCGACCAGTTGCCGCCACCGGCATAGGTGGCCCATGCCTCGATGGTGCCGTTGTCACCGAGGGCGGTGATGATGCCGTTGGGCAGGTTCACGTAGTTGCCCTCGATGCCGTCGAGCGCGAGCTGGCCTCCGCCGAGGGTCGCGGAACCCAAGATGTCGCCGTTCGCTCCGCCGACCGAGTCGACGACCTTCGTCGCGCCGGCCGCCTCGCTGAAGCTGTAGCGGTTCTTGAGGGTCACGGTGTCGCTGACGACCTTGAGCTTGGCCGCGGCGCTGACCACCTTGACCGGCTTGCCGGCGACGGTGTTGGAGACCTCGACGGTGAACGCGGCGCCGTCGTCGGCCGCGCTGACGGCGGGGATGGCGTGGCTCGGTCCGGTCGCGCCGGCGATGGGCTTGCCGTCGCGGTTCCATTGGTAGGCGATCGGCGAAGAACCCTTCGCCGCGACGCGGAACACGGCAGGGAGGGTCTCCGGGATGCTCTGGTCCGCCGGCGGCGCCGAGATGGTCGCGGCGACGTCCTGGTCGTTGATCAGGTCGGGGCCGGCGCCGGCGTTGCCGAGGGCCTGGCCGGGGGTGAGGACGTAGTCGTAGAACCGCGCCTCGTCGTATTCGCCCTGTGTGTTCTGGTCGCCGTTCCATGCGGAGCGGCCGAGCCAGACGTTCACATCGTTGAGGTCGCTGAGCTTGGTGGGCGTGGTGAGCCCGGCGACCTCCTTGCCGTTCTCGTAGAGCGAGACGCGGCCGGTGCTCTCCTTCCAGGTCACCAGCACGTGGGTGTCGGTGTTGAAGGTGCCGGTGCCGGTGTCGGCGGTGACGGTGCCCTTGTCTTCCGGATCCGCGTTGCGGACCTCGAGGCGCCGGGAGTTCACGTCGCCGCCGATCTGGGCGCTGTAGATGAGGTAGTCGAGGCCCGTGCCGCCGCCGCCGGGGCCGGTCACCTCGCCATCGGTCCCGCTGGAGCCGAAGTCGAACACGCGCGACCAGTTGCGGCCGCCGGTGACCTTGATCCAGGTCTCGAACGCGAACTCTCCGGTGCCGCCGTTGGCGACGCCGTTCACCGAGACCAGGCCGTTGGGCAGGTCGGCATAGGCCGCCTCCGCGGACGGGCCGCCCGCCAGCTTGAGCCGGCTGCCGGTGAACGCCGCGCCCACGCCGAGGACCGTGCCGTCCGCGGTGCCGACCGAGTCCTTGATCTTGAGCCCGGTGGCGTCCGCCACGGAGGTCTCGCTGAACGTGTAGCGGTGGACCGGTCCCTTGGCCAAGCGCTCCGGCTGGATCTCGGGCGGCGCGGCAGGGTCGATGAACGCCGCCTTCTCGAGGTTGTAGTTGGCCGCGACCTGCGCGTCGGTCAGGACGCCGTCGTGGATGCGGACGCGTCCAAGCGCCAGCGAGCCGCGCAGGCCGCCGGTCGGCGTGGTGCCGTCCGCATCGAGCTGGGTCGCGAGGTTGATGGCCGTGCCGGTGAAGGTGTTGACGACACCGGCACCGAGGATCTCGGCGTTGGCCAGCTTGCCGTCGGAATAGACGCGCGAGGTGGTGCCGTCATAGGTGTAGACGAGGTGGTGCCACTTGTTGGCGGGCGGGTTGCCGCCGTCGCTGTTCCAGCCGAGGTCCGGGCTGCCCCAGTGGCCGACAGCGCCCCAGCGGAAGTCGGAGCCGTAGCCGAAGGAGACGTTCGAGCCGTCGGGACCGCCGCCCCGGTGGCCCCAGGAGACCATCGTCTCCTCGCCGCCGACCTGCGGATTGAGCGCCCACACTTCGATCGAGTGCGTGGGGTCCTCGCCGGTGATGGCGTCGGGCGCGAGGATGAGGCTGGCGCCCGCGGCGGAATCCGCGAGCTGCATGTAGTCGGTGCCATCGAACTGGATGCTCTTCGTGCCGCCGACCGTGGCCACCTTGGGTGTCGCGGCGGCGTCGCCGGTGGCCACGAAGAATCCTCCGAGCGTGCCGGCGTTCTTGATGCTCTTGAGCGTGCCTTCGGCCGAGGACGTGGCGTCGATGTTGACGAACAACGTGCCGGCGGTCTGGACCTGCGCGTGGGCGGCAGGGGTGAGGAGACCGGCCGCGATCAATGCCCCGGTGAGGGCGGAGAAGCCGCCCGGGTGCTGGACCCGTCGGCGCTGGGATGTGTCTTTCATGATGATGTGTTGCTGCGACTGCCGTGGAACGCGACGAAGCGTGATCGCGATGTCCTTCTCGGCGAGGACCAGCTCCGACCTGGTCGAGATCGGAATCGTCCTGCCATGCCGAGAAACCACATGCCCATGCCACATCAGGACGACCGGCATGAGCCGATGCAGCCGGATGACGGCGGTGCGAACGCTACTTCGTCGGGGGTTACTTTTCTTTGATAACCGATGGCGACCCGGTACGACCATGAGTTATCACGTAATTCGCAGGAGGTTTTTCACCCTGACGTCCTACGGTTCCTGAGTACGAAGACCTCCGTGGGAGGAACGAAATGGCGCGGACCGGGCTCGGGAACCCAGCGTTCCTCCTGGGGAACAGCGCACACGCCGCCCCATGAAAAGGAGGGTCTTGGAGTGGGCGCGGCGGAGCTGTGGAGGGGTTGTAGCGGGTCGGGTTCGGCGGGCTCGGCGCCTGAAGGCGGAACTCCCAACGGGGCGGGGCCCGGATGCGCCCGTGGCCGCGGCTCGCTTCGGCGTGCTGCCGATGCCGCCGACCCGGGGAGAAGCCACGGACGGGCGGCAGCCCGTCCCTACCCTCTTGGGTAGGGTCCGCGCTGCCGCGCTGCCCCATCGGTTC
>Ga0209443_1000020_pt1 | contig 97030 bp, 137 predicted proteins | sample LauGreBMM110DCMD_2_FD_187571 | JGI IMG/M metagenome (GOLD analysis project Ga0209443, IMG submission 187571) | Freshwater lake microbial communities from Lake Michigan, USA - Su13.BD.MM110.DCMD (SPAdes) (version 2) | ecosystem: Environmental > Aquatic > Freshwater > Lake | place: Lake Michigan... | reverse complement strand
TTCACACATTGGTTGTTGTTACATAGGTCATCTTTTTTATTTTGATGCGTGGTTGGGTTGGCCAACCAATGGTCCGTACGGTCATCGAAACGAATACGACGCTTAAACATACGTGTGGCCAATTCGGATGGAGTTCTTTTACGTGTCTTCATGACTAAGATGCGTAAAAAAGTGTAGACATTTACCTAATAAATTCGAGGATAGAGGCCAATACCTCTTCGAGTGTAGTCTCGTCGTTTTCAATCACCAGTTTGGATGGGTATCCATTCATCCAAGTCTCGTGCTTTTCGTGACATTGGGTTAAATACTCAAGTGGAATTTCTTCCCCCACACGTGCTCGTTTTTTGCAACGGGTAAATGCGGTGGTAGGCCTGCATCGAATATAGACAATGGAATCTACCGGAATTTCTTGTTGGAAGGTGTGAAACCACGTTTTATAAATCGTAAACTCTTCGTCCAACATTTGTCCTTGTTCATGTAACATACTTGCGAAAATGTTGTAATCGGTTAGCAAACATCGTTCCGTAAGAATGATCGAATTCGGATTCGCTTGAACTGCCGCCCGAATCATGGTGAAACGTGAAATGTAGGCCATCATTTGGAAGGAAAAGGCATATTTTGACGGATTTGCGTAGAAGAGCTCTATCATATTTTTGCCTTCTTTACTCTTGATTTGTTCCCATTGACTTACCGGTTCATCTACATACACGATGGGTACGCCGATATCGGGATAACGCTCGCGCATTGCTTTCAAGACGGTCGATTTTCCAGAACCAATATTTCCTTCTACGGAAACAATCATTGTATATATAGAACCCAAAGACGAAATGTTCTGAATCAATTTTATATCTGTTTGAAGAATGCTAAACACGTTTCGTCTTGAATAAAGTCATTCAAGTGTAGTTTGGTTCCACGAACCATACTGCTTGGTTTCAACAACTGTTTTTTGTCAAAGGTATTGTGTTTATGAGAGACCACCAAGATGGTTTTCATAGGGTCTAACTGAACCATGGGTATGGTATAATTTTTCAAAAAATGCTTTTCTTCACCCATTGTCGCAGATTCATCGTAGGAAGTATGTGTTAACAACGATCGTTTCAAGGCAAACGTCCCTGCAGTGGCGTGATTCGGGGCATACGGACCAAATTCAACGATTTGATGGATATGGTCAAAGTACACGTGAATTCTACTGGAACCTGCACACAATGCTTCACTTTTCAATAAGGTATCCACGGCGTGTGAAATGCGGGTAGGAGGATAATAATCATCGTCATCCATATAGACCAGAATATCTCCCTTGGCTAAAGCATGGGTCCTATTTCGTTTTTGACCAATCGTATGTTTCGTCTCTAATCGTACGTAGTTTACACAAGGAATGTTCGAAACCAAATCTCCAATGGGGTCCGTTCCATCGTCTAGAATAATCCATTCCATGTCTCCTTGATAATCTTGGTTCTGAAAACAACGAATCATATTTTGAATAAACGGTCTACGATTGAAGGTAATGGTACACACCGAGACCAACATTGAAACAACAACCTATTTATTTTGGAAAGAACAAACGATAAAGATAAATGGTGAGGGCAAACAATATTCCTCCCCAAATCGTATCCATGACGGCCGATTGGAGGGGATAGTCCTTTAACAACGCATACGTAGTGGTATCGTAGACGCCATAGACACATACACCGAGAAGAAAGGCGTCACGAATAGGACGGTTCGGTTTGAGAATGAAATAGTAGAGCAACGTCGTTAAAAATACATAACATAAGGCTGCACTCGCGTGCCGAATCTGTAAAGGCGTTTTCTGAATGTTCAAATAAATCGATTGGAATGTCGTCATTTGAATACCAATGTAAAGAGCGTCCAACAAAATCAGCAGAATCGGTAGTAGAATCCACATACTTTAAACCTACAAAAAAAAGAGTCACTCCTAAAGCGCATTATGCCATTGTAGTGAACTAAAAAAGGCGTTGAACCTCTAGTCGCAGCCGCGGGCGTCGTAGCAGTCATACTCTGCGGTAATTTCTGCGATGGCCTCCTTGACTAGATTGGCTTTGAAAGCTTTATGTTGGTCTGTGTCAATTGACGCAAATGCGAATTGTAGAGACCATTTATCATAACTAGTACGGGCGACGACCCTGGCAATTGCTGCTTCAGTTTTGGCTTGTTTGGCGTACCGAACTGCATCCATGTAGTCTTCGAGGGCAACTCGATAGTCTTTCCGGAGAGAGATATACACGTCTTGTGCAGAGCGACGCTCCGCCGAGTTGGGAGGCAAGGCATTGAATAACTTCTTTGCTTCTTCACAACTTGCTTTTGCTTTGTCGCAACATTCTTCGCTGTAGACACACTCTCGCTTTCGGTAGAGATACTCTTCGATGTATTTCGGCATGGTCAAATTCACCTGTACATACTTTATTATATTAAACCGTTTCAATTTTTAACGAACCATTAGATCATTGTAAAAAAAAGGTGTGCACTCTAACGAGAGTTCATCCATTTGAGCACCCATTTGAGCGACCGTCGGATAGGTCGTGGGTAGAAATGACCTTTGTTATTGTCAATTTCATCCCCAAAGACGTGATAGTATCTATATCTACCTTCAACGCCTCCAATCCGAAACCATTCGCCGACGTTGTCCATGAGCGCCAATTGGCCATCATAGTCGACGTAACAGTCTTCTTCGTCATCGTCTTCTTCGTCATCGTCTTCTTCGTCATCGTATTCTACGCTATCGTATTCTACGCTATCGTTTCCGTCGTCTTCTTTAGTCTCCTCGTACTCTACTTCATTGTATTCGCATACTTGGGGAGCTTGTAGGTGAGCTGGTACAAAAGACGGTGCTTCGGGATTGAGTGCGAACATTTCGAAAAGATTCGTTTGATTCCATTGAATCATTGAATCGATTCAATTTTATTAGAGTATATACTTATGCCAAAAACCCGCAAGCGAGGAGGAACGACTCAAGTGAATTATTTTAAAGATGGTCGGATTTCAACGGATCCCAATCTATCGCCTGCATACAAATCGTGTGGCATCCTGATGGCTACTTCCATCAAGGGAGTCAATATGGTCCGTACCTTTGGGACTCATTTAATGAATCATTTTGGAAAAAGTGGGTTTGAATTAACGATTTACGAAGAACTCAAACAGGATGCGATGAACAAACTCTTGGAAGTAATGAATGAAAAAGGTGTGGAACGTCTCAGTGGTTTTCGTATAGAATACATAGAATCCCCCTCTCAATTGGTCGCCAATTGTTATGGAACGGCTCTTACATCAACACATCTTCCCGCTAAATAACAAATACAATACATACAACGCCCCTATGAGCAACCCACTGGACACCTGTGTCGTCAGAAATTGATGTGCGGATTTTAAGGTAAAATACATGAACAAAATGACAAGACTTCGTTTAAACTGATTGATTTCTTGAAACGTTTTTGACAACCCATTCGTCCATAAAAAGGGAGACAATAACAAAATGACATAGGAATATAAGGTCAATGCAAGGGTCACGACAAACCACCAAGGAACATGAATGAGGGGAAGCATCAAACCAGCGATCCCTAACATGACCATATTCATCAGGCATCCAAACGAAATGCTTTTGCCACATAAGCTCAATCCATACCCCCACCCAGTCAATGGGGACATCACATACATCATACCATATCTATTTGCGGCAAATAAAGAAGAGAAAAAGGTTACTATCAGCATAAGAAGGGGTACCGCCGGCATGATGTGAATGAAAATATAAGGCATGACATAGAAACGAAAAAGGTCACCTCCCCACGCTTTGGAGATACGTTCGCCACTTTTTGCAGAAGTCGAACACGCATATCGGAATGCTGCAAAGGAGTAAGCACACGTCTCTAGTAACCATTTCAAGTATTGTGATCCATTACTTTCTCCCAGTTGATTCATGGTTGCATAGGGAAATCCTACCGATTTCATAGGCCACAGATATTCCAACAGTCCTTCTTCATCTCCTATCGAAAGAGGTCCTTTGTAAGGAGGTTTTGACAAGTCATAGGGAAATAATTCGTTTCCAGATTTGCTCATGGAAGAGATGGACCCTCCCATATAGCCCAATCCAAGGACATACAACATATTTTTAACCATGTCCATCGTAAACCCTTTCACATTCCCAATAGGGTTACTCATATCCTTTCGAGATACAATATTTTACCATCTCGTCTTTTTTACTTGAATTTGTTGGACATTTTTCTTGGTCGCCTTGGGATCGTATTTGTCCTTGTCTTCCGCCGGCATATTCTTGGAAAGTTCCCAGAATTCCTTTGACCCCAATTTAAAATTGGCGTGGGGTTCCGCCTTGTACCAAAAGATTTGGTCGGTCAGTTTATTACTTTTGGAATTGTTGTTGATGACTAAACACTCATAGTTCTCGGTACACTGATCCATGACCTGACAAAACGACTCAAAGGTTGGAAACATACCTGCATAATTTTCATAAATGCGTTTTCGATTGTTGATGTAAGGTTCTCTTAAGATGAAGACGTAATCAATGTTCGTGCGTAAATTAGGTGGAATACCTAATGGATATTGCATCGTAATGACCAACATAATTTTCCAATGGCGTCCATTCATAAAAAGCAGTCGCATCAACTTATCCTTGGTCCATCCAGCATCGTACAAGCAATCGTCTAAGATGCAAAAAGCTCTAGGGTCAATGTTACATTTTTTATACACTTTCATTTCTTCATTGACCTGCATCATACATTGACGTTGACGTTTCAAAATATTCTCAATGATTCCACTGCTATACTCTTCGTGGATAAACAGTTTAGGGACGTGGTCGCTATAAAAAGAGTTTCCAGCTTCTGTCCCCGAAATCACCGTTCCAATGGGAATGTCTTGTTGATAGAAAAGTAAATCACGTACCAAGTAACTTTTACCTGTATCACGCCGTCCAATCAGAACGACGACTGGCCCGGAATTTTCAGTAGACTTGAATCGAATCGAACGCATATCAAATTTTTTGAGTTCTAACGTCATGATATCTGTTTCCAATAGAAAAAGATAGAGTTAAACGTAAAAAAATTGATATGAAGAATTAAATCTTTCATAAAGTATACCATGGAGTTCTGCGAAGTATGCGACAATATGTTGTACTTGAGCAATGTTGAGGATGAAATGTCCCTTATTCATTTGTGCAAAAAGTGCGGGTTTCAACGCAAAAGCAGTGAAGGAACGACACTCGTGTCCTCCTTGTCCTTTTCAAAACAGGCTCCATATACAAGTGCCGTCAATCAATATACCAAATTGGATCCCACCCTTCCAAGGATTCAAGGGATGCCTTGTCCGAAGCCCGAATGCGAAAACCATAAATTGGCTCGCGACATTATATACATACGATACGATAATGTGGATTTGAAATACGCCTATCTCTGTCCAATCTGCGATACGGTGTGGAAAACGGATAAAAATTGAATATAAATATATCTTCTTACATAATCATAAGATGAGCGACGAAGAAGATATTCAAGAAGTCTACGATGAAACGGACGAAAGCGAGAATGAATCCATACCCGACGAAGATTCCATCGAAGAATATTGTCTAGACCCACTCGTCGATGAAACGACAGAAAAGATGGAAGTAGAGAAAATCCTGAAATCTCCTACCTTTATTGGAGACACGCATCCACAGGAAAAACACATCAACTATGAAGAAGTTCTCGCTCTATGCAGTATTCTACGTGATGAAAAGCAAAACATTGACGACCCTCGGCATAGAACCCTCCCCCTTTTGACGAAATACGAGTACACGCGCATACTCGGTGTTCGTGCTGGACAAGTGGAGCAAGGCGCCTCGCTCTTTATCAAGGTTCCGGATACACTCATTGACAGCTATTTAATCGCCAAGGAAGAACTGCACCAGAAAAAGCTCCCGTTTATCATCAAACGACCTATTCCCAATGGTACCATTGAATATTGGAAATTGGAAGATCTTGAAATTTTAGTGTAACACCTTCCCTTTTTTGAACCTACAAAATTGAAATGTTTACACAATTTGAGAGTACAACATCGACCATGAGTGATTTTCTCACCAAGGTCATCGACAAAACCTCTCGAGCGGATGCCGCACTTATGAAAGCGGTTGAAGACGCCGTCAACGCATATTCCCTCAAGCCTGGGTACGAACCTGAATTTGATAAATGGGCTAAGCGCGTGTGGAATGTCGCTACTTATCACGATTTCGTGAGAATGGCAGACCACAACATTGCTTTGACCTCTGAAACGGATTTTGAAGCCTCTTGCAACGAACGGTATCGCCAGTTCGAGTCTCACGACGTGTTACTCGACAGAATGGCCTACATGCACTATTAGAGAGTCTATTTTTTTCTAAAATTGAAACGATTCGATGTGTTTATTACATAGAAAGGATTTACAAATGTCAACACAAGCTTACCTTAAGGCTCTGGAAGGAATGATTTGCGCACTTAACAACGCGCTTGAGGCCGACCTCGCATTAGAGGTACAACAGGCACTGGACACGTTAGAGTACAGCAATATCGATTACCAAGATGCATTGAAAAAATGTAAAGAATGTGTCATCCAATGTCAGCGAGGAGCCGAACTCGTCAATGCGGTCAATGTCCTCTGCTTCCCTAAATCCAACGAGGACGAAATCGCCGAGGCGAAAACGGTCCTGGAAGACTACGCGGCCGAAACCGCCAAAGTCGCTGAACATTGCAAGAACGATGCCGACCGCATTAAGCTCGCTGAAATCCGGTCAACGTATGACGAATACCGGTTGCGAACCGCCATCGCCAACGCGGAATCGACAAAGACAAGTGCAGAAGAAGCCGCGATATTCGCGGCCATCGGAAGTCTTGACAAAGTCGAAGCCGAGAAACGGAAGGTCCGGGTGAACGAAATAGCCGCAGGCTATCACGAAAAGTTTACCCATGTCGTGCAAAAATGCAAGGCCTACCAAGAAGAATTCACGAAGGCCATGGCCGCGGCAGAACGCTTCTTGAATGCCTAATTCCGCGACATTTTTTAGATTGATGAATCCTATTCTTACCCGCACTATTAGATTCTCTTTTTTTCTATAAAATTGAAACTATTCGAGTGAGTTATTGCAAAGAAAGGATTTACAAATGACCGCCCAAGGTTACATTGAAGCTCTGGAGAAGATGGTTGGTGATGAGGCAGAAGACGCATGGTTCAATTTGGACATAAGCGACATCAAGTACCGACACGCATTGATAAAGCGTGATAAATATTTCGACAAACGTATGCAAGTAGCCAAACTCGCCCACGCGTTCAATGTCCTCTGCGACCCTGAATCCAACGAGGACGAAATCGCCGAGGCGAAAACGGTCCTGGAAGACTACGCGGTCGAAACCGCCAAAGTCGCTGAATCTTGCAAGAACGACGCCGAACAAAAGAGCGCTGAACTACGGTCAACCCGTGCCACCTTTAACGCGGAATTGGCAAAGACAAGTGCAGAAGAAGCCGCGATATTCGCGGCCATCGGAAGTCTTGACAAAGTCGAAGCCGATAAACTGAAGGTCCGGGTGAACGAAATAGCCGCCGGCTATCAAGAAAAGTTTACCCGGGCCGCGAAAAAATGCAACGCCTACCAAGAAGAATTCACGAAGGCCATGGCCGCGGCAGAACGATTGTTGGCCTGATTCCGCGATATTTTTTTAGATTGATGAATGAATATAAATAGTACTAGCCAACACCCTTATGATGTTGGCGATTACGCTAACCCAATATAATCGACAATATATCCTATTCTTACCCGCTGTAAAGAATACCATGGTGGATGGAGTGTTTGTTCGAATGATGTACTCTACCGACAAGGTGACTTTCAATGGACTTTTTATTTATATTCGGAATGAATCTATCAAAGACATTTGTGCCATCGAAAGAGACGTTTTACAATTGTACACTTCTTCTAAAACACCCATCTATAGCGTGGAAAAACAAATTGCACGTACACCCAGGTCCATTTTGAAAATTTCGGGGATATGGGAAAATGAAACCTCTTATGGTATTGTCTACAAGTGTATAGATTAGACTAAAAACCCGTCGGTTCGGAAATAAGAACAAATGATGGTTTCAATCAAGACAAATCCAATCGTAAAAGTGGTCAATAACAAGGAAAGGGCTTTATAGCCAGGACTTTTCTCTTTGGCATACGTGACGATGGCCATCAGATTCAATCCAAAGGTACTTACCACAAAATACGAAAATAAATACCACGTGTCTGGCATATCTCCATCGGCAATGTACTCTCTGTTTTCATATACACAATAAAGGATGTAAAAGCCCATCAATGCGAGCAAAAAAAGAATATTTCCCAAGGCGGACAATACCTTTACTATAAACGCCCATAGCGTCGTCTCTTGCAAGGGAGGGAAAGACAAGACCAAGATGGAGAAAAGGGAGAGCCAACCTATCCCCAATCCCAATAAAAGAGCTTGACGTATGTTGAAAAGTGCAACGAGTAGACCCGATATCCCTATGCCACCCGCAATGTTCCATACAATGTTATCCATACATTGTATGAACTAAAAAAAAATAACAACTAGAGTAATGCAATTTGTTGTGAATAAAAAAATGCTTTCGGTTCATTCTGAAGATCGTGACATTACAAAATGGCCATCTTCAACCGTGTTTGACATTGACATTCCAGTCGAATATAAAAATGTGGTTAGTCTACGGTTATCCGACATTGAAATCCCCGCCTCTTATTATGTGTTTACTTCAAAAAACCAAAACATTTCTCTTACGGTCCAATTGGAGGGAGAACAACAGGTGGTGACCATTTCAGAAGGAACCTATGCACCCATTCAATTGGCCTATGAATTAACTGCACAATTGAACAATGCATTTTCTCAAATAGCCCCAAATCTCTTTCAAGTGTATTACAGTAGCACCAGTATGAAATTTACTTTTTTACATCCAAATACCTTCACGTTATTGTTTACCATTTCAGGAAATACCATGTATTCGCAATACACGCAATGGGGTTTGGGCAGTTATTTAGGATTTTGCAAACAAGACTACGTCTCTACCCAAAAAGACTACCACTCTTACGGAGATGGACTTTCTATACTCGGAATGTATACCGTCGAAGCTCCTTTTACTGCCAGTGTATTTGGCGACAGTTATCTCTATATGGAGCTCGATTATTATAACAGTATGGACGAATTATCCCCTTATACGGAACGCAGCAATAGCATGTTCAATGCAAAACAAAACGGGAATCACAACGCATCCTTTGCGAAAATTCCAACCTTGGCCCTTGCAAACCAAAAGCAATATGTCAGTAAAGAATCTTTCTTGTCGAATATATTTTTTAGTGATCCTCCACTCGAGCGTATCCAAAAATTAAAAGTCAAATTTCGATATCACGATGGAAGACCGGTCGATTTCGGAAACACCAATTTCAGTTTTACGATTGAAGTTACGATGCTTCGCCCCGATGCAGTCAAGCCCCCCATCCAAGTTCATTCCAATCATTATCGATTGCGTTAAATATAATATACCCACTTTAGTATGAAATATACGCGAAAACGTAGACGTAAACGTCGAACCATTCGAGGCGGATTTGGTGACCCTCGGTTTACCTTATTGCCTGGACCCGTTTCGGACCTACTGAATAGTATACAAAACACCTTTATGAGTACCAATGCAACTTTATCCGGCGCGTATCCGGGCGTCAATCCAAATTGGAGAATCCAACCTTTAAAATAAAATATGTAGCTTCTTTATGAAACTATACGACAAGTTGTGCGACCCTGCCAAATTTTATTTTGTGATTGCCACCATTTCGTACATTCTCATTTTACTTCAAAATGTGGGAGAACGTGGACGGTTTACTTTAGGAAGTTATTCGTGTCGACACTCCAATCCTGTCCTTTTACTTCTCATCCAAGCCCTCTACATTCTCTTTTGGACTTGGCTTCTCAACCTCATTTGTAAAGTGAACAAGGGCATCAGTTGGATCATTGTCTTGTTTCCCTTTATCTTGTTCTTTCTTGCATTGGGCATCATTTTATTCCAAGGTATCCAACAGGATCGATTGGAAAATTTTGGAGAACTTTCTCAATACACGATTTAATGACGTGTCAATTTATACGTAAATCTAGCATCATTGTCTGTACTGTCTCCCCACGCGTTTTTCATCCAACAGTTTCCGGATCCATCTCCTGTAAAATCCGTAACAATGCCTTTACAAGTATTGTCGCTAATACATTTCTTTTTGCAATCGCCTAATGAAATGTTCGTGAGGGATGAACCAATATCATTTCCGCTGTAATCCTTCTTGTCTTCCGTCGCCCATAAGGGTGTAAATCCCTCTACCTTGAGTTGGAACCATAGGGCTATCAATAGGATGGCTAAAAACACGGGAACACACATATGTATCCTTATTATTATTATTTAGCAGGCGTTGGCTACATCCGTAACGCCATCCCACGTAATTCCACATTGGCTCGCCCATTTTTGTTTGTTACACAACCCAGCGCTTCCGGTATACACGTCATCACTAAAATTCATTTCGGTGGGGATGGACGTACACGTTGAGGAAACCTTTCCTAATTGATGTGTATTGTAACATTTCACGGGACAATTGGACCCATCGGCATCTTCTTTCGGGGTAGCATAGTCTGAACAACATCCAAATTCAGTCTTGTTGCATTTCGATACATCGGCACTTAAATAGTTTGACGTAGACCAATAATCAGGACACGCATCAATGGTGGGAGGGTAGATCCCGCTCGTTTTACTCAAGCTAATCCCAATTGCAATCAACGAAATCACCAGAATAACTAGAGCAATGGCAAGCGCTGTGGTTTGAAATTGACCCAACTCCATTAATGTCTCTCTATATTTTAAACGGTATCTGGATAAAAAAATACAGATCCTTAATCCACTTGAATATTGGATATAAATGACACAAGCTGAACTTTGAGAGTTGCCACTTGTTTTTCTAGACTTTCCAATTGGGTCGATTTAACGACCAGTTGGTTTTCTAAACCGATAAGAATCTTTTGTTGTGACTCGGCCAGTTCTTTGTACCGTAAACTTTCCACGTAGTGATTTGCCCTGTTTCGATTCAACGTTTCCAACCATTGCTGGTGATGTTTCGTTTTCGTATGGGCAGTAAAACTTGCTCTATTGGGATACACCTTGTCTCTCGACCCACACGAACAATAGATACCGTGTCGAATCACAGGGATGTCGTCGACGTAGGCACCATTGTCATTAATGCCTGGAGTATACGTGTCTGGTGTGATGGCTGTATCCATTTTGCTCTTACAATACGTTTATGTAACATTCATTTCAATTTTAAAATTGAACCGTTTTGAGGAATATGGAGATATAAAAGTGACTTCCCAAGGATCAACGACAATACCTCAAGAAGGTATTCGGGTTTCACGTGCCCAATGTGACACTCGTACAGTGGATCAATATGTGGCCTAAACCAGAACGCGAACTAATTTGGCAGAGCTGCCTTGATATCCCAAGCCACCAGTACGTCGACGACGACTATAACCTGGAGGACGTGGACTAGGGTTAATCACCCGATTTTTTTAGCGGTTGAGTATATGAAACGCAGGACCAAACGTAAAAGAGGAGGAAGTCCGTGGACATACATGAATTGGCCGTTTCAACACAATGCCGTCTACTATCCACTCAACTCCTATGGCGGACAAATCGATCGCGTCTTGCGTATAGGCGGGACACGTAAACGCAAATGAAATTTTTTATCTGTCAAGAGTATATGATTGCCAATGGTCGCATCAATATACTTCAACCTCCAAACCCTTTGACTCTTCAGGAAAAACCCATCTACACCTCGAGTTACAACGATGCCATGACCGGCAATTGGTCAGACACTCCATTGTCTCGGGCGTTTTTTTCGATTGAAAATCAGCAAATCCTGCAGAATGGAATTCGGGCAGGAGTTTATCAACAATCTAGCGGCAAATATATCATCTCCCAACAATCCATTACCGATTTAAAGATGATTATGCGAGCCTTGTTTTTAGAACACTCGGCGAATCGCCCCGACCACATTGCAGACCAGATTCGCGAATTGAATGAGTATGTTTTAAATTATTGCATTCCAAGGGTCTTCAGTGAAGCCAAAGGGTACTTGAAGTATATTCAAGATGCAAGTACATTGGTAGTACCACTTGCACGGCCGATACACGCGTCTACTGATAAAACATTAGAACTCAAATCGTTTTTTTGAACACGTACTATATGGAGAAGATGTACAATGCAGTACAACGTAAAATCAAAAGCTTGACGGTGCAAGAGCCCAATCCCTATTTTGATCGTAAAATGCGGTTGCACAAAAAATACATGGTTCAACTAGACAAGGTGGTTCAAGCGTATCCAGGCTATAAAGCAGGTGTTCCCAATGACTATGATCACCAATTGTCTCTGTTGAACGGAATCACGAAACAAATTGGAACACTCCAAAAGGAAGTCAAGGAGAAAACGCAACGATTTGAACGTAGTGTGGATATGGGCGATATCGATATTCAAAAATTAAAAAAAGTGGAAGCCAATCTGAAAACGTTCACTTCCATGGACGACCTTGACATCACGTCGAAACGAATGTTAGAAGACCATATTGTCCAATACAACCAACAAAAGCTTTTGTTCTGGATCAAGTTGGGCATTATTGTCGTGTTGAGCATCGAATTGATTCACAAAGAAAAATATAGGCAACTGGGTCTATTGATAGGAATTACCCTACTTTTGAGTTTACTGTATCGAGGGTATTTAAGTTATACGTCGCGTGGTTAGTTTGCGCTGGCATTTGTTTGATTTTTAAATTACGAATGTGGTCCCGTATCTCGGGATGTTCTTCGATCACGTATACTGCATACAAATAGATGTATGCATTAAACATGTCTAGTGTAGAGATATAATCGTGCCCGTGATACGAGGTGAAATAGAGCATACTGGAATAGGCCATCGCGTCGTTATGAATGGCATAAAAGCAATCCTCGGCTGTATAAAACCAATTTGAACAATAGAGATTGACAAAATCCGAGGTCCAGTTGTACGAATCGCTCATCCATTCCTCATTTAGGTTCTTTTTAATCACCTCTAGGATCGTGTCATTCAAATGCATTTATTTGAATGACTATTATCGCTATAAGCCCTTTAGAATAAAATATAGTGCATAGGTATGCCTCGGACACGAAGACGACGACGTAAACGACGTACCCGTAGAGGAGGATGAGGTCCACGGATTGAAGGGTTTCGATAAACAAACCCGAGACGGTTGAATGACGGATTTATAATCTCGAAAAACCATTTGGTTTGAACTTGCGGTTTTATTCCTACAAGAGGTATATGTTTACCATCCTCTATACCGCAGTCGTGACAACGATAACCCTGATGATGCTTCATCACCTCTATAATTATTTAAAGGCTCATTTAACCATTCCCCAAGTTCACGACGTTCTTCTTCAAAATACCCAGAAACACAAAGAAGTTCAACAAGTCTTATCCCCCGATACGGAAGACTATCTGAAGCAGTTTAAAAAGACGTGACGTAATAAAGTATGTCCATTCCATCCGTGATACATCCTATAGAAAAAAACGTATACAAAATGCCTACACTCACGGATTGTATCTTTATCTCACACCCTTATGGTAAACAATATTATTTATGGTTTACCACCGAGTGTATCCTTGTCGAGAAACGCACGAAAAAAAAGACGGTTTTACCAATACTCTTTGACCCCATTCTTGCAGGCACGTTGATCTATGGAACGATAATCGTTCATGAATCTACGAAATGTTTCTTATTCGACGACCTTTTTTTGTACAAAGGACAATCTGTCACAGATTCCTATTTACAAAAAGTCGACTTATTTATTGATCTGATTGTAGAGTGCATTCGACCCAACCAACATTGTCTCTTGATGTTGCCTCTCATGTCAACCACCTATCAAGGATTTGACCCCATTTACAAACAATATAGTGTGAAAATCATCCATCCTTCTGCCACTTACCATTACTTGGAACAAATCAAAACCGCCGTGTTTACCGTGAAATCCACGTCCAAGAGTGACATCTATGAACTGTACACCAATTCGGTACTGCAATCCATTGCGTATATAGACACCTATAAACGCAGTGCTTTTATGAATACACTTTTTGAAACAGTGCATGAACTTCGAATGGAATGTATCTGGCATGAACCGTTCAAAAAATGGATTCCGGACAAAGTAATTCAGTAGAAACACTTCTTTCTGCAAATTGGACACGCAGTATAATTTTGTTTTTTTACCAAGGGGATTTTGTCATAGCAAGGTATACATAGTGCGTGTTCACAGTTTGTTTTGATATCTATATTCTCGAGACATAGACAACATTTTTCGTATCGGAGTTTAACGGATTCACTTTCAAGAAGTCTCCAGTCGGGATCAGGTTGTAACTGAAACTTCCCCTCGAGAGCATTGTACTTGAGCGTGTCTAAAATGGACTTGAGATTATCCATATCCACACAGGCGGAGTAATAATGATAATTAGAACACCTATCGTCAAATTGAACGATACAGTCTTTCTTCGTGTTTATATGGAGACGGTAGACCTTTTCGTGAAATGTATGTACGGAGATTGAAACCGAACAATTCACTGAGTCTATCGTATGGATAGGTAGATACAAGACGTCTTGTGTTTCGAGTTTCGTTTTCATATGCCGAATAAGGGTATCCATTTTATGTTTGATATAGATTATTTATACACTTCAATTTTTCATAGCCAAGTTCTATGTGTTCACGTATCACCGAATAAAATTGAACTAATTCCTCAAAAATAGGCAACACAAAAAAGATGTCGACAATTTTATTTTCGGATCCCGCTGTTTTGGGTAAAACGAAAGATGGAGACGTCGATGACATCGCCTGTATTCTTCTTCTGGCCCAAATTTTCGGACCACGTTTGATCGTGGTCATCTGTGGTGACCGGTTCGAGCTCTTTATGAAAGCGGTAGGTGAAACCCTACACGCCGTCTATGGATGCACCTTTATCCAAGAAGAACAGTTGGACCTCCAGTTGCAAGACAAGAACACCGTGTATGTGCACGCACCGACCCAAGTTTCCTCCGCAGAATGGATGGAACGAAATCGGGAACACATATCCCAAATTTATCGACAGGGAGATGACCAATCGGTCAATTTCAAGAGCAGTCCTGAAATGCGCGCCGTTCTGACGCACAACGTGACACTCTACCATACGGACGAAACCAATTTCACCATTGATTTCGACGTTCAAGTAGACCAACACTTGGATGGATTGGCTCGAAAAATCTACCGCGATTACTTTGAATTTGCGTACCGAAAAAAGTTTGGTCTGGCGATACATTCGGAAGTCCTTTGCGAACGACTGTACAATGATAGACCCGGAAACGGAATCCTCGAATACCTCCCCCTCATTGAACAGTTTCCGACCATCGTCTTACCAGACCGTCTCGAACAAGCCTTGTTGAATACAATCCACACGACAGACGAATCTGCCCTAAGGAACGTGCGAAACATTGTAGGCATACTGAATATGTACTGCGATTACGAGGTGTTGATTGTGGATGACAAGTTACCCCATATGGGGAATTTGAAGTCCCTGGAAGACGTCGCGAAATGGTCGGGTTGTCCCGACATTGTCAAGGCCTTCTTCGAGAAGGCTCGGATGAAATCAACCCCTCTCTTTGATTTCGCTTCCGGATACTGGTCCACCATGGGTCGTTGTCCTCGCGAAGAACTCCAGAGAGCCGTCGTGTCCAGTTTGAAACAACTGCACTACGATATGTTGGATTGATGAGGTCATCTTTTTTTTGAAAAAAAAATGTTCCAGTTCAAAAATCCGAATGCGAATCACACATTGCACAAGCGCGACACACTCGCTTCTCACATCCAGCCATAGAACACTCCCGCAACGTCTTATTTTGAGTAAAACACAAATTTTGTTGTCGAAGTCCACTTTCACACCATTTTGAACGAATTCGAATCGGTCCTCGCGTCAACCATTCGGATCGAGAATCCGTATACGTACGCTTTTCCACACCTCGACATACCGGACATATCATGGGAGATGTTTTGGCACGCCACGTTATCGCGCACGATTGACACATCACATGCTTCACCGTAGAACCGCATTGAACGACGTAGTCTCCATACTCCATACACACGATGCACTCCATTTCTATATCCTAAAAAATGGATTTATTCGACTTCAATTTTAATATAGCCACTGCGTAGCGTAAGTTCCTTGCAAATACCATATTTCAGGGGTAGCATTTCCAAGCAATTGAGACCAATTGCTTGGAGACATACATGGCCACAATGCCTCACGAAACTCGCGAATCGTCTGAAGATTGACGTTACGTATATCGAATTGTTTTCCAATCTCCAATGCGAGAGGGATATTCACCACACGTTCCGAACGAATGAGGTAGTGGATGGTTCTGGAGAAGATTCGAGGGGGTAAACGAGGTACACAATAGGCATCCAACCAATCGTAAGCATATTCGTAAAGGTATTGAAGCACATCCATCGGCAAATGTTTTCGTAGAAGAAGGAGCTGGAATGTACGTTTCAACCGTTTACCGTGTTGTACAACTCGGGCAATATTCGCAGCTTGAGAAGGCAAATAGGAGATGGCGTGCTGAAAACGTATCATTTGGTTCTTCCGGATTCCAGTATCATCGTACGCTTCACGTAGGAGCGGGGGCGGTGGTGGCGGGGTTTCGTGGACGGTGCGGCGAATCATGGTTCATACCCATGCAATAGAGCATTTTCACGTTCAATTTTATAAAATTGAAATACTTTATTTTATGATCGCACTGTAAAGATTGCGCAATGTTCCTCTTACTCTCACTTTGCGCGCTTGTATCTGCAGGTAAATCTCAAGTGATATGGAAGCATTACTTGGAGATGCATCCGGAATTGAGACCACCAACCACGATCCAAGGGTGGTTTTGGAATACCTACCCCACGAAGCAACAGATCGAGGCATTTGAAGCAGAAAAGGACGAACGGTACAGATTAAAGCTAGCGCATGACATGGAAGTGGACGACGAGAGGACCGCATCAGAAGACGCAACTCGAGCTCTTGAACGAGAACGAGCCATGAACGAATTCTACCGAAAAAGTAGGGAAGCGGATGTCGTGTATCTCCAGGCAAAAACGGCGCTTGAATCGGGAGAGGTATTGAGTAAAACCGCTCAAGCTCAATCCGAACTATTCGAAAAATGTTCAAGGTTGTTATCTGATTCCCATTCCACCTTGGAGAAACAGATGAATTACAACAGAGATTTAAATGAACATCTCACCACTTGTCTGGAAGAACGAATGACCTTTCAGATGCAGTTGATTTGGATCATGACGGTTGGAGTGGTTCTATTATACCTCCAGAATTGTTTCATTCGAGACAAACCAAAACAACCATTACTTGGTTTCTGAAAAAATGCATTTTTTTTAATTTGTAAAACGTTCAAGTGAATGCACGATACTCGGTTGAGTTTGGTGGAGGAAAAAAACGGAAATATTCAAATCCTCTAAGATTGTCTCACCGGTATCAAAACATGCTTCCAGGTTCATAAATTCCAGTACCTGCATTGTACACCATGCTATTTTGTGCATTGGATGGGGTGCAAATGACGGCCCCTCCAGGGTTATGCCAACCGTGCGACATCACAGTTGGCTTGAACTGTCTTTGATAAAATGAAACGGGGTCGCTTGGATTCTTTTTCTCTCCCATCTTCTTCCTTTCAATACTTTCCCACAATTGCTTGTTTTCAGCTTTCAGTTTTTCATTGTCCCGAATTAAATCATTACGTTTAGATGCATCTGCTTGGCGTGCACTTTCTAATTGAGTTTCCAACTGTTTGATTTCTTCAAGTAGAACATCTCGACGTCTTCTCTCTGATTCAAGCTGTTTATCTTGTTCTAGGTCTTCTTTGATTTTTTGTTTACAGATTTTTATACTTTCGATGACAGTCAAATAATGAGGCCAATATAATTCAGCGCGTCGAGACGATCCTACGGGCAATAATTGTTTGAATACTTCAATCGTGTATTTTGGAATGGGAATGTTGTCATGAAGGATGAATATATCCTCTGGAGCAAAGCTTCCGGGATTCTGATTATTATAGCTCGGAACATCATAGGATTGCTTTTTAATCGTTACATTACCGTGTACATCTATCTGGAAGAATAATGTTGTCGAAATATGTGAATAATTTTGATCCACCTTTACTTCTGTGCACTCCACATTCAAGACGTATTCAGTCATATTCTTATATAACCGAATAGGAATAGTAGGTATCAATTTTTAAATTAACTGTATAACGAAGCCAATACGTTGCGTGGACAACCCTCCTGTCTAGGAAACCAACGTAATGCATTTGGTCATATGAAAAATTAAAACGTCTTACATATAATTTCATCTAAACCACGCTATCATTTATCAAAAAATTGATTCATTTTAAATCAGTAGAGTGTTCTCATAAAATGTCGTCTCTCTTTCTTAACGGTGTGTCTGATGACCTCGCGACCTCTATCAACATTGGCAACCCCAAAGTGAATGCCAGCGGTGGCAAGAACATTCCGATTTTCAGCAAATCGAGAAGTGGGTTGAAAGTAAGTACACCAATGATGTTGACATGGGGCGTCAATGAAAACGATTTTGACGGTACAGGTAAAAAAACCTACGATATGAGTCTACAATTTCCATCAGCAGAATATGCCAATCCAGATGCAAGCGCATTCCTCGACAACCTCAAACGACTCGAAACGTTAGTCAAAGAACAGGCGTGTGCAAATTCCAAAGCGTGGTTTGGAAAAGTCCAATCTGCAGAAGTAGTTGAAGCCTTCTGGACACCTATGCTTCGTTACCCAAAGGACAAGGCTACCGGAGAACCAGACTACACCAAGTCCCCGACTTTCCGAGTCAAGCTCCCTTTCTGGGATGGCAAATTCAAGTTTGAGATCTTCAACGTCAAAGGAGAATTGGTGTTTCCAAAAGAAGAGGTCAACATTATGGACGTGGTTCCAAAGGGTTCCGAAGCCAAAATCATCCTACAGTGTGGTGGGATTTGGTTTGCAGGCGGAAAGTTTGGAATCACGTGGAAACCGTTCCAAATGATTGTCAAGCCCAAGTTGCAACTGACACACGGTGTTTGTCACATTCTGACGGAAGACGTGAAAACAGAAGCGAATGAAGTCAAACAGGAAACGTTGGTCGAATCGGACGAGGAAGATCCCGACCGAGAATATGCAGCACCCGCCGAGCCTGACTCCGAAGTATCAATCACAACTTCCGCAGCTGAAGCATCGGAAGCTCCTGAAGTACCCGTCAAAGGAAAGAAAAAGGTCGTGAAGAAACCATAAATACCTAATTTAACTCAAGTCAACTTTTTTTATGCAGTTAAGAAACTCATAATTCGATTGGTTTAGAGACATATAATTATTCAATTATAAATCTACCAAAATGAATCTCTAAATCGACAACGGCGAAAAGAAAGTGGAACGGTTGCTGGTCTGGCGACACTAGACTTCTCGTTAGTATGATATTTTTTTCAAACTTCCTTAACGACGTCCCCCAGTCCCTCCACGGAACCTCCGTGATTTACCACCGCGCCTCGACAACATTCCCCCTGAACCACCCTCTCGTGGACGACTACGACGACTTTTCTTTTTGGTTTGGCCGAAAGATTTGCGTAAAGAAGAAAGGTAGGACGACATACTCTTTCCCTATATATTAATTTATTCGGATTCCAAAATATCAACAATTTTATGAAATCGTTGTTTCTCTCGATACACTTCTAAACGATGAAGGACTTCCATAAAATGTATTTTTTGGGCGTTAAGAAATGCCTTAATCTTATGTTGGGTTCTTCGGCGAAACGCATCCACTTGCTTTACTTTCCATTCTTGTACATCCGTATCGAATACCTCTTTTTTCAGTTTCATAAAATCTACCGTAGCAAACTGCACCAGTTCAATATAATGTTTTAACGCAATCGCATAGTTTCTTGCATCATCATTGCCATAATCAGACGTAAAAAAAGAATTCATTTCGTTCAAAAAAGATTCCTCTTGTAAATAGGGTTGTTGTAAAACCGTGAGTTTCTGAAAACATTCTTCTAAATGGGGGGTTTGGATGACCTGATTCAGGGCAACTTGGATTTGTGCCAATTGGATAAATTTTTTACTGAGTATCCTCGCTGCGTTGCGAGAGGGCTCCCTTTTCATATGTTCTGGACCATACGTTGAATGATGAAAAGAACGGGCCATTTCGTCTAATAATTGATTGCAATAAGATTCATCAAACATACTCCTATATAGATAAAAATTGAATGTTTTTGATTCACCCTACCTTGTCTGAACCATGGAAAAGGCTTGGACGTTATTCGACGAAGCCTTTTCAAAACCAGAAGTAGAAACCACTCCATTGGAATGTATCGATTGCAAAAGTGCGGTACGATTAGCCGAGGACGGGTTCTTGGTTTGTTCGAATCGTAGATGTGGAGCGATACGAATGGATGCGATTGACTTGACGGCAGAATGGCGATATTATGGCGACGAATCTTTCTCCGCCAATCCCATTCGGTGTGGGATGCCCATCAATCCATTGCTACCCGAATCCTCCATTGGATGTAAAGTCATTTGCAACGGAAACACGTCCTTTCATATGCGGAAAATTGCCCGATATACCGAATGGCATTCCATGCCTTACAAAGAAAAAGCACGATATGACGATTTTCAACGAATTATTCTAATGGCAACCAATGCCGGTATCCCCAAGATGATTGTAGACGAAGCATGTAAATATTACAAACAAATCTCGGAAAAACAATCTTTTCGTGGATTGAATCGGGATGGGATTATTGCGGCATCCATCTACATTGCGTGTCGCATTGAAAATTATCCACGAACGTCCAAAGAAATTGCTCGTATGTTTCATTTGGATACCACCAGTGCAACCCGTGGATGCAAAAACGCCATGACCATCATCAATGAAATGGAAAAAGCCACACCGATGGATCAATTGAAATATGCCGCCACCAACCCCAGTTCCTTTATCGAACGATACTGTAGCCAATTGTCCATGAATGCTGAGCTCACCAAATTGGCCCAATTCATCGCGATGCAAATCGAACGAGGCAATTTGATTCCTGAAAATACGCCTCAATCCGTGGCAGCAGGCATCATGTTCTTCATCGCAAGAGAATTTGATTTAAACATTACGGAAAAGAATATTCAACTGATCAGCGATACCAGTGGTGTCACCATCAACAAGTGTTGTCGTAAAATGGACAGTATCAAGACACAATTGATTCCATCCGTGATGTATGCCAAATACAAACGTTCATCGTAATTCAGGGTTGACACATTGTTGTTCGGTGGAGTAGAGTTTCGAGGCACACGGCGTACGGTCTACCTTTACACAACTTCGAACACCTTTCCATTCACCTACAAAACAATATCCTTTAGATTGGTTGACACTTTCGTCCGGCTTAGGTACTGGTTTACTTAATTTATTAACCACTAATTTTGCACCGACGGAAGTTTGGTCCACTGCTTTTTTGGATACATTTTCCGTAAATGCCAACACCATATTCATCATTTGTCGAATGGTCTCAATCACGTCGAGCAAATGATAAATGTAGGGTCGTACACGAATGTAAATGAAAGCACAAACGAGTCCAATCACTGCTAATTTTACGTATCCACTCGAATACCATGGGGTTGGCGGTACGACATCCATATACAAGAACTATACATAAAAATATAATGCATCCACGGATTAAAGTTTTCGTTTTGAGATCCGTATCGAGTTCTCGCGATATTATCGAAGTTTGGATGAAAAAAAAACGGACGAGATTATTTGAGTCGAGGTTTGAGCAAGATGATTTCATCCAGTTCGGATTCCATTCTCATCTTTCAAGTGCTTCACGTTCCATTCGAATCTGGTTCTTTTGGGATTCAAGCTCTCGTCTTTCTTCCACAAGGGCATCACGTTCCATACGAATCTGGCTCTTTAAGGTTTCTAGCGCTAGTCTGGCTCTAGCTTTGGATAGACGTTCTTCTGCATCGGATAACTGTTCTTTCGTTCTTTTAATCTCTTGTTCGAGTTTTTGCATCAAAGATGGATTGAACCCAAGACTATACGCATTAGATAAACTCCGAGTCTTTTTACTAATCTCATCGTGACGTTTTTGTATCGCAGTATGTTTCGCTTCAAGTGACAAAAGTTCATTTCTGATTTTTTTTACAATCTGTTCTGCAATGGAGAATTTAAATATGGCGTTTTCCATCTTTAACATTTGGTACCATTGTATGAAATAAACCAATTTCAATTTTATAGTCATTGACTTTCTATTGATTTTTTATCAAATATGAACGAAGGCAAGAACCAAACGCAGGCCTGCACGCGTGGAACTAAAGTGTTACGAAGAAGAATGGACATAAACTTTTTCACTCGATTTTATCGTCGGTACTTCTATAAAATTGAAACCAGTCTATAAAAATCGTTTCATAAACGCTACAATGGGGACAAGTCAAAGCAAAGTTCAAGGTTTGTATCTTCCTGCACAAAGTGGAAAACCCCGAAAAATGAACGATCGTATGATCTACAACAAGCGCGCCTCAGAATTGTTTGGTGCGGGTGAAGTCAACTTTATCATTACAAGCAATAACATAACCCTTGCGGAACAAACCACACGTGTGGACATGGAATTAAGTACCCAATTTCAAGACTCTGACGTATACGCATGGCACTCTGGAAAAAAAACGAACTGCAGCGAAGCAGAGTTGTTCGTAAAAATTCTAGACGGACTTGAAACGATTGTTTTGTGCGCAAATGCGGTGAGAATGGCCCTCGTATGCAAAGTTCTTGCACGATTAGAGAAAAGTAATGATTTCAACAAAAAGGTAAACATTTGGATCGACGAGGCAGATGCGAGTATTCAGTTGTGGAAACAACACGATTATCTCCTCTTGTATACAAAGATTATTATGGTTTACTTGGTCAGTGCCACGTTCGAGATCATTTTCAAGCAGTACGACCGCATATTCATTATTGGATACGCACACACTCATTCAGAGTGTTATCGTTGTCTACGCGATTGTGACAAGGTAGAAGTGGACGTGGTTGGAACGACTCTCGCGTATGTCGAATATGTCCTAGACCAATATGAACTGGTGAAACCGGGTGTACGGATCTTTGCACCTGGAGATTCGGTGAAAGAAAGCCATCTTGCAATCGCCACTACCTTATACGAAAAAGGGTTTGTAGTGGTACTCATCAACGGTTCACGGAAAGAAATTCTGATTCCTGACAAAAAGGCGATCGACCTTCGTCCTTACATTTCGTCAGAAGAAGAACTCAGTACTACGATAGCCAAACTATACCACGACAACCACTGGGAACAATTCCCGTTTGCGATTACATGTCATAATTGCATTGGTCGTGGGATCACCTTTCAAAGTCTTCCCGCGAACACACACCAAGGATTTCTCTTTACACACGGCATCTTTTCCCCGATGACGTGCGCAGAGTCAGCCTACCAGCTGATGGCACGGGTATTTGGAAATATTGGGAACCCCTCCTATGTCCCGTGTGAAGTGTATTCGACCCATTCCATGTTTGTCAAAGTAGGCAAACAAGAAAAGGCTGCCCTTGAGTTGGCAAAAATCATCTACCAGAGACAAGTTCAAGAGGACCCCGTGAACGATGCACCTGCACCTGCGGAACCCGTGTATTCAAAAAGAACGGAAACCACCCTTAACTTGGAAGTATACCTTGACTGCACAAGGGCAACTATAAAAAAGATTATGAATCGTCCATGCAAGGAAGACTTTACCTTTGATCTTCTCAGTACCCCAAAATCCAATGAGAACCGACTCATTGTTTTGAAAGATAAGCACCGTAAAATGAAAACAGGCGAACTTTGGCAAACCGTCCTAGGCAGTTATCCTGGATGGTCTGACTTAAAACAAGGTCACGAGTCCGGATTAGACGTGATGAATCCTTCTAGAAAAATTGCGATGGAGCTCAAAAACCGAACCAATACGGATAATGCCTCTTCGCGTAAAGCAAACTTGGACAAGCTGGCTGCGTTTAAAAAGAAAAATCCAGAATACACTTGTATTTATGCAACCTTAAACGATTCTACCGAACAAAAAACACGAGACGGTTCTGTAAAGAAATTCATACACGATGGCGTTGAATTGGAGCAATATGTAGGTTATGAAGTGCTCACCCTTGTTCTGGGAGAAGACCGAGATAAGGTTCTTGAATGTGTCCGAGACACGCTATATGAGTTGGATTAAGGCACGTCCCATATGCGCAGCCAATTCCACTGGAACCGCATTGCCAATCTGTTTGTATTGAGAATTCATACTTCCTACAAAGGAATAACTATCTTCAAACGTTTGAATCCGGGCATATTCGCGAACCGTGAGAGGTCGTTCCTCTAACGGATGGCACCGTTCTGTTTGTTTTTGCGAAGGGGTGCAGAGTAGCGTCAAGGAAGGCTTTTCCATGGAGAGTCGATACAAGATACCTCTTTTTCCTCCACCAGATTCAAAACTTTTCCCCATGTACTCCCGCTGTAAAGGTTCCGGCAAATGAACCCAGCAGCCACCCTGAGGAATCTGTTTAAACAACTTTATTTTTTCTTCGTTGTATTTCGCCCCACTGGACGAGGGAACATCCCGCAACACATCCTTCAGCACCCGTTTGGTCACACTTTCTTTTGGAAATTCAAACGAGCGTTCTATTGTCTTCAATACACCCACAATAAAGACACGTTCCCTTTTCTGAGGAACGTCGTACTTCGAGGCATCTAAACACTTGTAGCTAATGCGATACAAATCCCGTTGGTTCAAAGTGTTGATGATTTGGTCAATCGTCTTTCCGCCCGCATGAGTCAAGAGTCCCTTGACGTTTTCAATCATAAACACTTTGGGTTGAATCAAATGTAAAATATCAATAAACTTCATCATCAAGTCTCCACGTGGATCTTCGAGCCCTTTTCGTAATCCTGCCTGTGAAAACGATTGACAGGGCACTCCCCCTGTAAACAAATCCACCTTGCCCACATAAGGTGTATAATCAATCTTGTCCATGGATCCGCCAACGACGTTTGTCCCCGGATGATTCTGTTTCAAGGTTTCGCAACAATCACGGTTGTTGTCGTTGAGCAGAAGAGGCGTGAAACCAGCCTTCATCAAGCCTGCGCTAAGTCCGCCTCCACCCGCGCACACCTCAATAAACGTAGGGCTTGTTCCATGGATGACTGTCGGCTGGGTCAATTCTTTCGGCTGGAGCAATTCTTTCGGCTGGAGCAATTCTATCAACTGAGCTTTGTTTTTGGAACTGCATTTGGCGATCCCCATTTCTTTGCACTTTTCCAGCAGCTGGGTTTTGTTCATGCCGGTGAGATCCATTTTACTTAATAGTCTCGGGATTTTTTTACATCAATTTTTTTATTATTTCTAACCGATTTTATTTGGATCACAAAAGAATCATGGCCAGAATGATCGTGGCTAACACCCCCCATAATATGGCCTGTGTCTGGTTCTGTCGATCAAAGATTTCCATATCGGTCTGTTGTTGTCCGAGTGTCGTGGACGGTTTCATTTGTTTGATTTGTCCAAGCACTTTCGTATATGCCCCCGTTTTCGTCTTCATTTCTTGAGTAGCCTTTACATTTTGTTGTTGAACTCCTTGGACAGACAATGCATTGTACTTTTCAATGTATTTTTTACCCTCTTGTAGCATGGTCTGATTCTGTTGTTTGTATGCATCGGGTTCTTGGGGCGGAGGAACCGACAAGGCGCATTGATTGGTTCCATCCGAGGAATAGTCCTCTCCTTGGTCATAATTGCCAAATAGCGTAGGGTCAATAAATTGGGGGGTTCCAGTGGGACAGGACTGGTCTTTTAGTTTCACAGATGCCGTTTTCAGATAAATGTCTTGCATGGTGCTGGTAATCGCATAGTATCCAGCGCTGTCGGTTCCCTGTAATTCCGTATAAGTGTTTCCGTATTGGTCATTGGAAGCTTCGTAGGTTGGACTACTCCACAGGGCATTATGGTTCGAATCCATGACGACTGCAACACGACCATCCCTCACTGAACATTGTGAACATCTACGTGGACACGCCTAACAAACAAATGATTGTGATGCGATGGAACGGTGCTCGCTTGACCTAAAAAAGGAAGGGTTTTATTTTTTACCGGGTTTTGGCATATATCCAACGTACGTGTTTCCGGAAGCCACAAATTGGTTTACAGCAGGCGTGGATACATTCGCTTGATGATTCTTTTGATTGTTCTTGATCTCCTGCTTCAAGTTGGCAAGGTAAGCGTTTTTGTATCCTGGAGCGTTCATCTTTTTCTATCTTCACACGAGAGTAATATCATTTCAATTTTAATGTGCAATTCCCTAGCTGGTCGATTCAACAAATTCAATATGTCTCCAACGTTCTCTCAACTGGACAATGTTATATGGAGGTCCATATTGTCCTATTCCTACCGTTTCGAATGTAATTTTTTTAATTTCAAGTTTAGAAAGTCGGGTAATGCTATTGATGATTTCAACAGCGTCATGCCCGTGCCTATCCACTACAAACCAAATATGTTCCACTTTATTCCTTAGGACCTTTACTAAATCAGGCAACTGTGATGGTCTACGACCTTGACAATGAAATCTTGTATCTATGCGTATGGTTTTCACCTGTCTAAATTGTTCTAAAAACTCCATATTTTTCTCAAGCGCTTCTATATCACAGAATACTTTATCTCCGAACGATATAGATAACACTCCATGAGAGTATTGACTTGGGGGTACAAGATGAAATACATTGATATGAATTGTATCACAAGACACGTCATAGAAATCCATTTTACCCATCTGGTTCATAAATGGAAAGATGTGTATTTGTGACGATTTGTTCGCCTTCATTGTCTCCTGGATGAATGCGATTTCATATGTCCGCACAATATATAGGCATAGAACAAGAAAGGATATTTCAATCCATTCCATGATGTTTGTTGTCTATGTAAACGATTTCCCCATCAATTTTAAACACAGACGTATGAACAAATAGGTTTGATGACAATGATTTAGAAAAGAACATTTCAAAAAATAGAATATTTTGAAAATTGTAGATCAAGATTCAGCTCTCGGTTTCAGCAAGATGATTTCATCCAGTTCGGATTCCATCTTAAGGGCTTCATGTTGCAGAAGGTTCTTTTGGAATTCGTCGCGTTCCAAACGAAGCTGCTTCTTTTGGGATTCAAGTTCTTGTCTTTCTTCCATCAGGATTTTACGCTCTACTTCTAACGATTGGGTTTCCTCGCGTTTGAAATGGAAACACTCCGGATGTTCCTTGTATATCTTCAATCCTGCATTGAAACGTCTAAGTTCATGACAATCTTCCAAATCAATTTGTAGATATTTGATTGCATACAACATTTCCGAGGTGAACGTATGAGGGTAATATTGGATATGATTGACATCCTCCCACCGAGACTGTCCAGGTTTATATTCCACAATGTACCCTGTTTCGAAGAAATGAACGTGTAGAATTCCGGTACCACAACCTTGATAGTCGGTCTTGGTGACTGTAAAACAAGCTGGATTCGCTTGAATGATATCAATCTGCATCTGATAATATTTAAGGTTTTCAGGATAATAAGGGCGTTGAATATCCATCATCCTTTTCAGATAATCTATCAGATGAGTGCCTTTTCGGTCAAATAGTTCTTCAGCCATTTGGGAACTTTTATAGAGATGAATAGCAAGAACATTTCAATTTTACGTTCAGATTTCAATATTATATATTAAACATAACCTATACATAGCCTCAATGAATCGTGTGGATCAAATGAAACAGATTCAGGGTACGGCCCTCGAATTATTCATTCGAAAAAATGCAGATTATGGAGATGCTTTTGCTGAATACGGTACCGTCGGCGTCTTGATGCGTATGGAAGACAAACTACATCGTTTCATGTCCATTACGAGAAACGGAGTGCATTTGGTGAATGAAGAAGGGTTGCGCGATACGCTTTTAGACCTCCACAATTATGCAGCGATGGCCATTATGTTGCTCGATTCAATAGAGACCGTGTGATAGTTCAATCTCCATCCAAATCACAAGTCAAGGTATTGATTTTTTTGGCAATATCGTAGAATTTTGCATTCCAACGTGTACCTTTTCTCGGACAAATGGACCTATTTAGACAAAAAAGTTTAAATCGTTACTTATGGACGTTCTTCGCAAAACACAAACGTTACAAGATTGTTTATCCTCGATTCGACTAGTTGAACAACTATGTGAACGAACCTATAAACCCAAGTTATGTGAACAAGTTCGACCCTATTGTACCCATTATTGTTACAGGTTCAAGAACTAATCGATAAAATGTCGTAAATGTCAATCATATCTTGTCTTGCAATTTGATTGACGATGGTTTTACATTGTTCAATCGCCGTTTCATTATCTGGCTTCAATACATAAAAATGAATATCCACATCCAGGTCATATTGCTGATAAGCAAATACACCAATCATAGATACCTTTTTCATCGTAGAACGATTTTCGACTTTGACATACAGATAACGTCCATCCATTTCTTCACACAACACTTGATCTTGATGGGTATCTTGTTCGCAGGTGGATAGATTCATCTCAATCGAACGAAGCAAATGGGCCAAGGCGAACACATTGCCACCGTACGCCTCTACGATTTCCTTGCATTGATGTACAATATTGCCCACTTCTACTTTTACATCCGTCGTTCTTTTTTTAAAGCTGACCTTACTTTTTTCCGTGGTTTGATAGGTTGGTTCCAAGGACAAGACCTTTTTTTCAAGTTCCTTGAAACGTTCAGCTCCTGAATAATTACGTTTATGAAACAATCGATAGCCTGAAACACCATACATTTCATTCGTGCACGAATCTTCAATCCACCGGTCCTTGATGGATTCATCTGGACAAACCGGACAACTCATTTTATAATACCCTTTTTCAGATTCATCCCACGCTTGACGCGTATCTAAACATCGAAAACAATGGATTTGATTCGCCAAGGTTTCTATCTTCAAGGCCAACGCCTGCTTCTTTTTCGTACCCAGTTTATATTGGTCTATTTGAGTATAGACGTCTTCCTGAACGGGTTTGACCGACTTGTAACTCATGGCCTCCATTCCAAATAACGCTTTCATACCTAAAAGGTTATATTCTTTTTTCAAACTCATTCAAGGATCATTGAGAACCGTTTTGGGGATTTTGTCCATTGTGTGTGATATTGGTTCACGTCGATATTTCGCTCAGTGTAAAACGTCTGGTCTCTGAATTCATTGATCCCTCCATATTTGCATACGTTTGGGATAAACAATTCTTTGAAATACAAATAAAACGTGTGTTGATTCTGTTCTCTTATATAATTTAGAAAGAGGTCCCATGACATATTCAAACGTACAATCGCTTCCAATCCAAACGATAGAATGGTTCTGGCTATTTTTTTACTCAGAATCATAGAATATCCTCCATAGATCAAAAAAGGAACTTGTTGTATATCCGTCAATACATCTTGAGGATTGACATAGCTATATATTTTCTCCTTGTTGTGATGACACCCTAAATATACCAAATCCTTGTCTTTGAGTAGATTCTCGTGTAGGAAAAAATAATAGGGTAACTCTTTGTGAGAAAATACATCATCTTCGAAAAGAACCATATGGGATAAGTTTGTATGTACAAAATGGTTTAGCGCAATGAATACACTATATAATAATCCAAGGCTTTTTTTGGTAATATGCTGTTTACCCGGATTATAATAGAGTTTCGTAGAAACAGGTTGACCTATGTGACGTAAATATCTATCATACAATCTACTCTTGAGCACAGTGCCATCTACACCTTTTACAAAAGTGTACCTTTTATTCTTCATCCATTCCAATTGTATTTGCATATTTTTTTTGCGTTGCACATCCTTGGGCAAATTAATAATGTAGGTAAACGGCCATTCATAGTTGCACGCAGGCAAACTTTGTATAAAATTCATTGTGGCCATTCGTTCGAGTGCGTCCTCCCTTGATTTTTCATTATTGTAATACGAATTAGGGTACAGAATGGAATTGTCTTTGTTGTAGACGTACAAGGGTTTGTCGATTTGTGTGGTTTTTCCGTTACTGAATTCACACGCAGAGTGCATTTCGGCACAGTCTGTGCAACGGGTCAACCATTGATCATTCATTTGAAGATACGATTTCGGAATAGATTTGAATAAAATACCATAACCTGTTTTTAAATGTCTGAATAACCATTTTGGATTGTATCGAGTCTTTTTTTGCTTAATTTCATCCTCTTGATAAGAAGAAGATGGCATATAGGGAACGATTTGATTGTTGAAAAACGTATGGTAGTTAGAAGTACATAATTTGGTATCCGTTGTCATGTAGTGTTCTTTCAAAATGTCTAATACATTCGGATGAAGTAACCAATCATCCCCATCTAGTATACAAACGATCTCAAAATCCCGAACCAGTGAATACATATGATATTTATTGTGCATCTGTCCTTTGTTTGAATCTGTACGAATGTAGGTAAATTTGTCTTTCAAAGGATGCTGTTCTAATAGAGCGTGAAACATTTCGTGGGTGGTATCTGTGGAACAATCATTCGTATAAAGCACACGCCAATGAGGGTAAGATTGTTCTATTACACTATTCAAATTTCTTTCAATGTTTGCACTATTATTAAAGGATGCAATGACAAAACAAAAGGACAAATTCTCTGTCAAACGTGCCATATTCATAATAGGTAGAAAAACGAGAATAATCGAACGATACTCCTAAATGACATATGAACGATTCTGATAACCATGCATTTTTTACATTTGCTCTTCCTGTTTTAAAAATTGAACCATAATCGAATGGACATACCGTCAGAACATGGATTTGAATGAAACCTACACGCATTTTAATACGGTCGAAGAATGCGACCAATTTGTCCGAACCTTACCTCGTACATTGGGACGTTGTTGTGGAGGTAAAGGCGTGCGTCTTCGTAAACTGGCTCTTCATACCGTGCTAAATAATCCAAACCAATATCCAGTGAAACCAACCACCGTCACAAAACATACCGAAGATTCCATCTGTTGTGTATGTTATGAAGAATGTATTGACCTAACCTCGTGTGGCCATTTATTGTGCACAAGTTGTCTCCCTTTGGTTCGACCGTTATGTCCGTATTGTCGACAAACTTTATAAAGATTTATTCACGAGATGCTGCAACCGTTTCCGTAATCCTCGCATACAATTCAGCCCGTGTACCAGTATCCAACACACCTAACTGGCGTGCCATGGTCTTCAACTCATTCGCAGAGTAATGGTTCATGGCATACAATGGCTTTTTTGGATGGAGAATATGGAAATAATCCTTGTATTTTTCTGGGTTGCTCACAAGATACCCATTGTGTATAATGGTCTGGGGTTCCCCATAATGCCAACATACGCGGTTTTGTATACGCCAATGCGCCTCCGTCCATTTTGGATCTTTCAACGATTCAAAGTTTGTTTGGGTGAAAACAAAATTTGAATGCATACTACTCTTTTTTAAAGAAAATATCTTTAAGTCCATCCTTTTCGGTTTCATCTGCATTCAACTGTTGTTCTTGCAAATCCACATACTCGATGAATTGTTGCATGGACGTTTTTACCTCCTCTGTCATTTGAGCCATATTGATAAACAATCCATTTTGGTTTTCATCGTAGGCAATGTTGTGCGTATTTATCAACAATCGAGCAATCTCAATCTGATAATTCTTCGTCATTTGTTCAATTCGGTCTTTCATTGCATTGATGTTCATTCCGTTAGTTTACACGCATCATTTATATTCTTTTCGAATTAAATTGAAGCTGGTTTCTCGGCATTCATTCATTGCATAATGGAGAAACGTATCCTTCAAAAGTTCAACGAGAACATTACCGAATTCAAGACGCGTATTCTAGAAGAGATACGCAAAGGAAACACCGTGGAAGAAACCATGGAATGGGTACAGCAATGTCAACCCATTCCTCTCGAACGCGCGGATTTCGTGAAACGACGTAGAACCAAGAATTCGGTACCCGCAGAAGAACGATGTAACGCCAAAAGTGCGAAGAACGACCAATGTACCCGTCGTCGTAAATCCGGTCATACGTGTTGTGGCACACATAGCAAGGGTGTTCCACACGGATTGATGAGTGCAGACGACAGCAAATCTAAACAAAAAGAAGTTTGGGCCGAAGACATCAACGGCATCATTTATTATTTAGATGCGGAAAATAACGTCTACAAAACCGAAGACATTATGAAAAATATGGTGAACCCCACCATTTTGGCCAAATGGAGTAAAGTTGGCGAATTGTACACCATTCATTGGACCTTTTGATAAAATTTACCCTCTTTTCCACACATTGAGTCAACTGTTCTTGCTACACTACAATATCTATAATCTATTTTTGTCTTCGTTTTTCTTCCCGTGACAAAAAAATCGTTGTCTTCGATGGGTTTTGGATACAGGGTGCATTTCCCATATATCGACGATGTCCAAACATTGTTCTTGAAAAACTTACAGTTGACACACGGTTGAATGGCATCTACATCAAGAATAGAGAATAGTACATTATGTTCTCAATACAATTGATTAAGTGATATCAATCTTTTAATTTTGATATCGTATATGGATATCTTCCGCCTCGATTTCAAGTATGAGAAATCCAGATTTCGAAGGACCTGCCATTGAACCGATGACGTACATCGTGTGCAACCCAGTGATTTCCCTTTTTATTTATAAACCAGGCAACACGAAAATGTTGTCGTGAATTGATTGAAAAACAACATTCTTATGATAGTTTCGTAGGACGGTAAGTCGTTTTTTTTTCGCCAGATGAATATCAACTTGAATTACGTATACAACGCTATAAAGGTCGATGTTGAAGTTTTCGGAAGACTATGAAAAAACATCATTCTCGTCGATGGAAGGGCCGAACCTTATATACGTGTAAATAATATAAAATTGATAGGGAATACTTTTTCCGAACCTATCATATAATGGACATTCAAAATGTGGACGGATTCCACTATCTTTCTACCCTTCCAGACCAGTCGATTGACCTAGTCTTGACCGATCCACCCTACATAATCTCGCGGGAAACGGGCATGAATACCCACTACAACAAGGTGAAAGAGAACGAAGCGAATGAGGTTGAATTTGTCAAAACCGAAGCCGAATGGGAAACCTACAAGGTGGAACACGAGATTTTAAACGATGACAAGAAAGACCTTTATAGGAGATATGGCTCACTCTACGGAAAGAAATATTGTGTGAAAACCGATTATGGTGCGTGGGACAGCGACTTTTCCATGGAATTGCTCGACCAATTCATCGGACAATACTACGCCAAACTAAAAAAAGGTGGGACGTTGATCCTCTTCTTTGACTTGTGGAAAATATCTTACCTGAAAGACCTTCTGGAAAAACACAAATTCAAACAAATTCGTATGATCGAATGGATCAAAACCAATCCACAACCCTTGAATTCTAGCGTCAATTACCTCACCAACTGTCGCGAGATTGCCTTGGTCGGCGTAAAAGGTACGAAACCTACCTTTCATAGCAAATACGACAATGGTATTTACAGGTTCCCCCTTCAAGGCGGAAAAAATCGGTTTCATCCAACCCAAAAAAGCTTAGAACTGTTCGAAGCCTTGATTCAAAAACATTCCAATGAAAACGACGTGGTTTTGGATACGTTTTTAGGAGGAGGTACCACGGCTCTTGCGTGCAAACATACCAATCGCCAGTTCAAAGGTTGTGAAATCTCCACGGACTATTTTGAACAAGTGATGAAACTGATTTAAACGTCTAGGATACTGAAATGGGGTTTGAAGAAATGTAACATTTTTTCAAACTTCCATCGGATGACCATATTCGTCCTACTTTTGGAATGAAACTGAAACTCCAGTAGTCCTTGTTTTTCAATGTACAAGGTAGACGAATTGGTCCATTGGTCCCACGGACGCGACCACGTATATTCATATTTTTCCCATTCAAACGGCGTGGTCAAAGTAATGTGACGTATCGTATCGGCTTTTTCATTATGATATAGAATTGGACAGTCGAACGTATAGGTGACGAGCACAGGAAGAATGATAACAATGTTGGATTGGATATACCGTTTCAATTCGTTTAGCGTCGTGTACGGAATACCTATCGTCTCACAGAAATCTTTTGGATTCCTTTGACCAATTCCCTGTACGGCTACACCATTGTCTTTGTCCTTGTTTGTTTTTGCGGATAGATGATCACGCGAGTCGATAGATGTGAAATCAAAACGACCATTCTTATCCGCCGTATGTATGTATTTGTGTGACTCAAATAATTTCGCAAGTCGGGGTCTTAACCGTTCTGCTTTTTCCATACTATACTTGTACTTACCTACGAACGGGGTATCATTGGCACAACATATCGCCATTTCAAATATTTTCCCAGTCCCCTCGGTCTCCAATGGAGGTTGTGTTCCTGGATTCTGAATCCACCGAATTAAATCCTCTTTGGTCTGTCTACTGTGTCGGATCCCGCGTTCTCGACAAATCGCGACTAAAGCCTTTCGATTCATCAAACTATAATCCATCCTAATGATCGTTTGAATTCGATTTCGTTCAATTTTGTATGGTAAACTGAGTTGCGAGAACAATCGTAAAAGTCCTGGTTTTATATTCTTTTATAAGGGTATGATTCAAACGATATACATGTTATGGTTTCAAGGATTTCAGAATGCTCCCGATATTGTCAAAAAATGTGTGGATTCGTGGAAATATTACAATCCAGATTGGAACCTTGTATTACTGGACGAAGAGAATTATCGTCAGTATGTAGATCTCGATAAGCATTTGGACATCACTACAAAAAACATATCACTCACTCATTTGTCCGATATCATCCGTTGTTTACTCTTGGAAAAATATGGCGGAGTTTGGGCCGATGCAACGACTTTTTGTAACAGACCTTTGAATGAATGGTTACCCGATTACATAGGTGAAGGGTTTTTCGCCTTTGATAAACCATGGCCGAATTTAATGTTAAATACGTGGTTTTTATACAGTGAAAAAAAATCCTACATTATCAAAAAATGGTGTCGTTTAACGATTCAATACTATCAGACACACCATGAACCGGAGACGTATTTTATACACAACTACCTTTTCCAAGATTTATACAGAGAGGATAAAAAGTTTAAAAAAATATGGGATAACGTACCTAAAATATCAGGAATCGGAGCCCGTATTTTTAAAGAAAAGGGGTTCTTTACAAAAATAGATACAAAAACAAAAAAATCCATTGCTAGTAAAACGACCCCTGTCTATAAACTTGACTATAAATGTGACAATTGTGATGTGAAACACGTCGATGTGTATGATAAAAAATTAGTCTTACATTATCTGTATTCAACCATAGCGTAGCCTAAACGTAAGACTCTTGCACGGGAACACTTGTACCCATTCCACCATTTCCATCTTTGAGAATCGCATCTTTTCGTAAAAGGACCAATCTGTGTACCGTACACTCCAGAACTGGTTTCGTGGTTTGCCGTATTGCAACAATCTTACCAATTGCCCGATAGCATCGGATTCTTCGTTCCGACAAGTTCTCCAATCCTCTCGAGTGACATAGGGTTGGATAAAGTCTAAAATATACTGTTGTATTTCTAAAGGAATCATACGATAGTATTTCATTTTACCTTTATGCAACCAACTGAGTTGTACGGTTATTCCACGTATTGTAACTCCACCAATTGTTTTACTTCAGGATACACAGCATATAATAGATTAGTATCAAGCCATTTCCAAGGTGCGTGACAACCAAACGTAATATCACTAAATACAGTTTCCATTGAAAACTTTTTCGCCATTTCATAGTCCGGTTTTTGTACACCTTCCTGATTTCTTGAAAAAAATATATCCTCATTTTCAACTGTATGAATATCTGTGTGTAGGATTGACAACATTTTCGACTTTTTACGAAGTGATAATCCACCGTTTCCAACATAATTACATTTTTCTGCAAATTTAAACGTCTTCTTCCATGGTGATACTACATAGTCGTACTGTAAAAAATCATAAATTAGATGACGATGTTTTTCGAATATCATTGTATCCGTTTGAAATACTAAAAATGTTTCGGTCGGTATATGATGATAAAAACTTTCACATTTAAACAGCTCATTATATTGACAAATCGTGAGATTATCCACGTGTAAGTCTATCAAGGTAATTCTCGACCGTTCTTCCATCTCATCTAAGATATCACGGATATACTCTACATTGTTCCCATGGAATAGAATAAACGACCACTCAGAAGATTTTTTAAAAAATTTTGAAGAACAAACGACAACGCCTTATGTTTTCTTGGTTCTACTATGATCGCAGTATACATACGTATAGATTAGACTTTAAGGGAACCGTTTGAATACGTAGGTAGCAAATAGACGCGCAATATGAAGTTCATCTAGGTCGAGTGTATCGTCATAATATTCGAGTATTTTATGTCTTTCATATAACTTGTAACCATTCAGATGTACGTTGATTGGAACCTCATAGGTGTTCCCTAAGGTTACCCGGATAGGATTTCCTTTCACGACAGAAAATGATTTTATGGTAAGGGAATGGGTTAGTACGTATGGATTGATGGTATGAAGAATCACAACCGGTAGATTCGGAATAGAGTCAACTTCCATAAAACAGGTGTAACTAGATGGATACATTTGTTTGTATATATCCATTACCTTTATGAAATAGGCATACAAATGGTCTAAATTGGAATGTGGCTTCACCAGACACATCGGATACATTTCTTTTAGGTCCGAGATAGAGAGTGAGAACGATTGCCACTCCTTTAAATTTTCTTGAATGGAACGAATCATCTTTTGATAGGCAGCATGATCCAAAATGTCCAATTTCCCTTGTCTAAATTGGAGTGGATGAATACACGGAAATTTAACTGGACAGTTGTTATAATGAATCGCAATTAAATCAACAAACGAGTTTGCTGAATTACGCTTGTAGATACGTTGAATTTGTATGGGTAAGGATATGTATTTCAATCCATGCAAGTAAAAAAAACATCTGGAATCCATAAAAAAATCACTGATTTCGTGATACCCAGATGCTTTCACCCAATCCGTCGAAAATGACTTTTTCATCCAGCCGAGTACTTTTCCATGTTCTTCCCAATGCTCATCCTTTCGTAATACCTTGACATCTATACCCTTCTTCTCTAAGGATTGAATTAACGGATCACAATCCTCATGACGATTCGATACAAGGGTGTCCACATCCATCGCGGTGGTTGTTCCAATTGCATACAACATCATGGAGGACATAATGATACATTTGGATTGTAGGCGCGGATAGGATTTTAGAACTTGCGCGTATTGTTGTAATTCACGGGTAGAATGAATCCCTGCTTTTGTTTGCGAGAATACGCGAATTTTATTCACATTCAAATAATCTAGCAAATGGTATTGTTCAATCCCAAACAATTGTACGAGGGAAGAATGACTACAATCGGAACTTTTAATTGGAAAATCCACATCTACATCCGAACAACAACAATACAGGGTGGATTGTAAAGATTCACCCGTAAATCCGTTCGAATGTAATGAATATTGATAGGGTTTCATTTGGGATGGGGTCAATTGGACCTTTCGATAGATACAATTCGGTTTTTCAAAGGATATACCCAAATAACAAGTTTTCTAGATAAATAAGCAATCATCATATTGAGTTCCCTTTCCTTCAAATTCAAGTGAATCGTGTGATGTTGAATGTATTCAATATATTTATCATAATAAGGCTCATTTTCATAACGCAATGTTTTCATCATATCTTCATGATCAATACCGTTTTTCAAAGAAAGTCGTTTATACTTACATTCTTCTCCTTGCTTGTTAGAACCATTCGGACATTTGGGCATATACATATCATAGATTATTTCGACAGCTTTACTTAGCTCTATTTATGTTCCCACATATGACTGAGTTTTTGATAACTGATTGGGCTCGTCTCTTTACAGACACGATGGGTATCTTTAAACAATGTACATCCATTCGATTTTGTACACACTTCCATGCAATCCGTGAACTTCTTCATCCATTGGATGTGTTGAACTTGAATCAGTTTATCGTCCGTTTTAATGAATTCGTTCTCCATACCATCGGATGGATGAAAATGTTTAAATACTATTCGTTAAGTAATGTTTAAGATGCTTTTAATCTCTGAATTAAAGTATGAGTCAGCTCAAGAAAATGGATACGACCTATTCCAAATGGCTTCGGATTTTTAACCCCTACTCCACCTTTCCTTACAAATTATCCAAATCGATTCCCAAATTCGACATTCAGGCCTATAAACTCAATCCCCATCACCAACGAGTTTACGACAAATTGTTTATTGTACAATCTCAATACCTCCCTAGCGGAGAACTCGAAGACCTTCGAGGACAAACCGATATTCCGTACCCCATCTTTATCAAGCCTCGATGGGGACATAAAACCGCCTCCAGTAAAGACTGTTACAAAATCAAATCCTACGAAGACCTCGAACCTCATTTTCGAAAAAAAAATATGATGTGGTCCACCTTTCTCAATGCCAAAGAAGGCATGACCGATTTTGTCCTTGTCAACGGTGAAATTGTCTACCAATTAACCTACGTGTACTCGGAGAAACAATACGGGTTTGCAGACGTATGGAAACACGTTTCGACCGACAATGTTCCTCCTTCCGACGTCGTTCAATGGGTCAACAAACATATGGCAGGGTACACCGGTCCACTCAACGTACAATACCGTGATACCATCATCATTGAAGTGGGTATGCGATTTGCAAGAAGCGGCATGTACATTGAAAGCACAGAAAACAAGCCTCTCATCGACGCGATCAACCATATGTGGGAAACCAAAACGTGGATGGTCCGTGAAGAAATCCGAATCCAACCCTTTTACAGTTTCAAATGTTGGTCTCCCATTCCTGTATTGTGTCTTCTTCCACAACACGTACTCGACGTATTGATGAATCGGTTTGGAGCCATGAACTTTTACGAATACTATTTTGAACCCACTGGAACCCACAGTACTGTATTTTTCCAATTTTTACATCGGGATTTCGATACCGGGATGCGTCTGAAACAGATGATTGAATCCCTCTTGTTAGGGCTCAATGCCTTGTATATCACCATGGCCCTACTCGCAATAGGAGGCTATTTGACGCATCGACGATACAAACCCTTTCTGGTGGTTTGGATTGCATTGACGATTCTAAGTATGGACAATTCACTCAATATTATTTACAGTCAAGTGAGTCATCAAAAACAGTTTTTATTCTAGCGTCTGCGCGTTCGTTGTCTGCGAGAACGTTTGGTTCGCGATTTTCGGCCTCCCGAGAGGAATTTGTTGATTAACCCCGGGTTTTCAGGATCCGAATTTAATACATCCGCGGGAAAATTTGGAGAAGTACCCGTAGTACTGGTCATCTCAAACCTTGCCCTATCTCCAAACCTAGCGATGACCGCCTGTCGGGTCTCGCCGGGAGGTATAAATTCCATTGCCTTTTTGTTTTGGTTCACGGCTTCCATACAAATCTCAATGGTTTTGCGGGTTTCATATACAAATTGTAACAACATCCCATTTTTTTTCACGGCTGCAATACAAATCTCAGGGGTTTGGTATTTTTCGGATACGTATAGTAACGCAGACGGTCTTCTTATCACGGCTTCCATACACATCTCCTCAGTCTGGCGTTCTTGGGATACGTATAATAACGCCATCGGATTTCTTACCACGGCTTCCATACAGATGTCGGGTGTTCGGAGATTGTCGTTGACATAGTGTAACATCATCCCATTTTTTTTCACGGCTGCCATACAGATGTCGGGCGTTTGGTCTTTTACGTATTGTAACACCACAGGGTCATCTCCTGGACCTCGTACCGCCACCCCATTTTGGTTCACGGCTTCCAGACAAATGTCGTGCGTTTGGTCTTTTACATATTGTAACGCAAACCCATTTTGTTTCACGGCTGCCATACAGACGTCTTGCGCATACTCTGTCGATTTGTCTACATATTGCAACGCCAACCCATTTTGTGTCACGGCTGCCATACAGATGTCGTACGTTTGATCTTTTACATCTTCTAACACCAATCCATTTTGTTTGACGGCTTCTAAACATATATCATCGTCTATGAATCCTTCGGGTATAAATTGTAACGCCAACCCATTTCGTTTCACTAGTGCCAAGTAATAGTCATAACGGTCAGACATACCTTTACAAATATTTTATATCGGTACAGTCAAATGGTCAAGGAAAAAAATAGTCATAATAGTATGCTTTGTACTCCCGCAATGGTATACTTTGTATTGGCATGTCTCAGCATTCTTGCAGGTTTAATGGGTAGTATTAGCAAGTCGCTCATTGCCAAAGGTATCTACGCCATTCTTTGGACATGGATCTTAAACTTGTTATGTGAGAAAGGATACCCTACGATTTCTTGGATTCTCGTCTTCTTACCTTTTATCGTAATGTTTGGTCTCGTAGCCTTGGTGTTGGATAAATCACAGACTCAGACACCATCTATCCAAACTCCGTCCTATCAGCCATCGTACCCTATGCTGCACCGCTGATGTAATAAAACACCAAACAGACGGCTATACCCGTTAATATAATCATCGCGGAGTGTTTCGCAATGTCGGACCAACTTTTTCCTTCCATATTCATGGACAAGATTATTCTTACAAATATAATATTATAAATATAGTATAAACACTTATGTATAGTCTACATAATGGAAATTCCGGAAAAGCCAACGCCGAAATACTATACGGATGCACACCGGATTGCCCAACAAAAGTACCGGGCAAAAAATCGCGAGGACTATAACAAGTCTCAACGTGAACTGTATGCCAAACTGCATCAAGATGAAGCATGGCGGAAAAAGTTTAATGAACAATCCTCAAAGAACAATTTGGCTGCTCGTCAAAAGAAACGAGAAGAAATCCTCCAAGAAAACCCTGACCACATGTTCAAAAAGCGCGGTAGACCACGTAAAACGGAACTCCCAGAAGACGATGAACTACGACAACTCAAGCAAAACTTAATCGATATTTTGGCAAAGAAAATGTTCATCCAAATCAAGAATGACCCGGAGCCGCATCGTGTCAAAGCCGTCCACCAACACCAACAGACGATTCGTTCGCTCCAACTCAACATGGACAATCTCACGGAGCAAATGAAGCAACTGACCGAATTGCAAGTTCAAGAGGAAAAAACAATATACGAAATCGGACAAGGGTTACGCGACGATGAAATTGCAAAAGCAGTGGTAGATAAGACGGATTTTAGATCCATCGTGAACAAAATGGGTTGATATTTTATGTAGTATACATTATGGATATTGCATTCCTTTGTTTAACCTATGAGGGTATCATTCACGAAAAAACAAAAAACTGGTTGAAAGGGAAACCCGTATATCTCAACACCAAAGAACCCCTCTCGTCACGTTCCTATACCGTACTATCCGTACCAACCGAATGGGGTAAACGCAGCATCGTGGACGCAACGCTTGAACTTTTACGAGTCGCGTATGAGAACCAGCACCAATGGTTCATGTTGTTGTCCCACGACGCCTATCCTCTCGTCTCCTACAATGCCTTGGTCAAAGGATTGACCAAATCCATGTTCCACCTTATGGAAAATACAAATACGGAATGGAAGGCCAGTCAATGGTGGTGCCTCACTCGACCCGACGTGGAACTTATTCTAACCCGTCATCAAGACTACGATGTCTACTTGGAAAACTTTCCTTACAAAACACGCGGTGCAGTAGACGAATTGTATTTTTTAAGTTGTCTCAAGTTTCTACAACCCGCGTATACCTATGTAGACAAAAAGACCATCTACGTCGATTGGTTAGACCACGGTATCCAAAAACATCCCGTGACGTACGGGGCACTTCTAGAAGGAGACAAGGAACGCATGAAAGGTTCGTTTTTCTTGCGAAAGACCACACCCTATTTTACTCCGGCCCACGTGCCTAAGAAAACACTGACAGTTCAAATCTTTGGAGACAAAAGCGAGACCATTCCTGAAGATACCGACCTCATCTTGATCACGATGGTCAAACCGATTCCGGACAAACTCTTGAAGCGTTCCTTGCGAATCTATCATACCTTATTCTCAAACCTTCAACGGTCCATTCGTGAAGTACTCGACCGTATACCCACCTATTTATGGCAAAAAGTTCTTGTCATGCCAGAGAAACACTCACGTTCTATCCAACCGTTTCCCTACTCTGGACCACTAAAACTAGACATGGTGTATGAGTACAAGAAACCTAAAATCGCCTTTTTATTCTTGACCATCGGGGATGTGAACCATCCAGACGTATGGACACGGTATTTTGAAGGATTCAAAGGGAAATACAGTGTCTACAGTCACCCCAAGTTTGCGGAAAAGGTCAAAACCCCCTGGCTACAAGACGCACTTATCCCGAAACGTGTCGATACCGGGTGGGGATACATTACTCAAGCCTACGAATGTTTATTTCGAGAAGCAATGAAAGACCCAGACAATATCCATTTTGTCACGATTAGCGAGTCGTGTATCCCACTGAAACAATTTGACCGATTTTATTCTTTTTTGGATGACGAGCGGACCTCGTATGTCAAATTTATGCGGCTTAGCCAGTATGACCGTAAAGAACGGATTGAAACCCAACCTCATTATCAAGCCATTCCTTTTCAAAAACATTATGCGCGAATGTGTTTGTCTCGGTATCACGTGAATAAATTACTCCAAAGTCCATACCTTGAATTCTTTCATCGGATGCACGTAGGCGACGAGTTTTTTCTCTCTTCCATTGGAATCCAACCCAATGTAGACTTTGTCAAGCCCTTTGAAATCACCTACGACAATTGGGAAGATACCACCGAACGAGTGGAGCAACTCAAAGAAGAAAATAAGACGTTGGGCAACAGTCCGTTCGAGGAAGATTTGTATCGACGGAATAAAGCCTTACAGGCAGAGATTGGAAAAAATCCAAAAACGTATACGACCATTACGACGGAAGAAATAGAGACGGCTCTACACAAGGAATCTTTCTTTTGGCGCAAGTTCACCGCAGACCCATTGCCTTGGACGCCGGGTATCTTATCTATTCAAACAAAACGAAAAACGTCCCATAACAAAACACGACGAAAAAACTAAATGTAGATTCGTCCTTTTCTGGTCGTGCGTGGTATCAACCTTTTAATGTGGCGCCTACGAGTCCTTTTCCGTTTACCACCAATTTTCGATCCAGCTTCAGGATCACTTGAACCATAATCAAATATGGCTATACGTTCATCCGTGGTGTTTTTTATGTTTCCGATATGAATATCATTGTGCCAAATTCAAGCACTCTGCAACCATTTGTCTATTTTATACATGACTTCACGGTCTACTTTTTCGGGTGTAACGGGAATGTATTCCATCGTTATTTCAGCTTTAGCAGTTATTTCAGATTGAACGTCTTCATAAAAAGATACCGATAATACTTTAGGTGTAATCACATGAATTCCGTCCAGTTCTTTACCCTGTAAAAAATCGTATGTCCTTTCTTGCCAGTGAACTTCATTTTCTACAAAACGGCGTAAAAACTCTCGGGTCTCTTCAACACTTGCATGATCTAGTGGAGTAAACATAGGTCTTTACAATTTCGGTGTTGATCTTATGGACGGTTGATATATTTTTAAACAAGTGGACACCATCTTTTATCACTTTACTTCCATAAGTAAATGCTTTGTCATACTCTAGCCGTTTGGGTTCAGTCCTAATGATATGTGCCGGTAATTCGGCTAACGGTCTTTTTTAATCTTTCACTTTTGGATCTAGCATTGGAGCTTGATCTAGCATTTCAGTTAGCTTTGGAGCTTTATCTATCATTTTAGCCTTTATATGTGCCGGGAGCGAGAGTTCAAATGCGGGTTTCATACTATAAGGGCTTTAAAATAAATGGTCTCTAATTTTTAACGATCCGTTCCAACGGTTAGAATATGTTCCAGACGGTCAATCGCAAATATTTACGTGGAAACAATGCATCCCGTTCTTTCTTACGGTCCACTCGTCCATACAACAACCGGTAATAAAAGTCGGGATTTTGTTTATCTATCTTCCAACTACCATTGGCCAACACTTGGTCGTGCGTGAATAGTTTGGCAAGTTGCTTGATTCCTTCGGATTCCGTAAGTCGACAGGTTTTCCAATCCAACCTCGTCAGGTATATAAAATCCAGAATGTAGCGCTTCAGTTCAATGGGCAATTCATCATACACCGTCAAATCGTTGGTATTCATCTTTTATCCTTATCTTAAGTGGTTAAACCTTGTCATTTTTTTTTTCAATTGAGCACGGCCAATAATATACCGTATATACAATGGTTGCATCCTCGTTTTTACCGGTTGCCATCCATCGAGGAGAACTCTACTTTTTATTCGGCAAAGAAGTCGAACGTGATAGCATGCCTGGGTTCTCAGATTTCGGTGGACGAGTAGAACCCAATGAATCTATTTTGGATGCAGGCATCCGAGAATTTGCCGAAGAAATCACTGGCTTTCTAGGAAATGAAACTCAACTTCGTAAACAGATTCAAAAAACGGGATGTCTCAAGTATGTCTACGAAAAACACAAATATCACATTCATATCCTTCCCATCGCCTACGACGAATCTCTCGTGAAATACTTTAATGCCTCGCATCAATTTATTCATTCGAAAGTACCCACGGAAGAATTGAAAAAATATTCTCTTTTTGAAAAGACGGAACTCAAATGGTTTTCCGTGAAAGAACTGGAAAACACCGACCAATTCAGGGAATTTTACAGAGAGATTGTGCAGTTTCTTCTGGACCGTCGCCGCGAAATACGCGCCTTTCTTAAACCACGCAAAACCCGCAAAGCTTAATATTTCAAATTCCATCGATACGATGGATGATGGTCTAGTCCATAGGGTTCATATACTTGAAGCATTCGAAGCCGTCCGTATTGTGCCCAGCTATTCAACCAATCCTTGAAAGTCATTTTGTCAATGAGATAGAGTCTAAATCCATTCATTTTTTTTAACTAAATTGAAACCATTTCACCTTATCCACACGTGCATATAAAATGGAGGTGTTGATGTTATCTGCTGCGGTATGCGCAATGATGCTGTTTTACAAACGGGTTCGACAGGAAACGGAAATGGATTCGTTACGCGAAGAAATGTGTAATCTATCCGAACACCATTTGAAAGAAGTGTCCAATATGCGGACTGACATGTTCGACCTGACCCAACTTCATCTTGCAGATCTTGAAGCTGTACGCGCGGAAATGAAGCAATTGACCTCCATCTATTGCGACTTGGACAAGCGTCACCTTGAGGAAATTGACCGTATACACGTGCATTACGCACAAATTTCACCAGACCTGTTTGACGATTGCTTTGCCTTGAAAAATGCAACCTTGGAAAACCTCTACGATGCCCTCGAAATTGTCATGAACCATCCCATTCAACTTCCCTTGGACAAAAACCACCTTATTCAAATGTATCTCACCGAAGTGTACCGTCGAGGTATGTGGGTAGACACGTTGGAATGGTGGAAGTATGACACGGTCACATGTATCGCGTGCATGAAAGAGGACCTAAATTGCGTGGTCTGTTCGCCCAACCGTCATTTGCCTCCCGAAGAATACAGCATTATTCGCGAGATGATTGTAAAAGACCAATGGCACGAAATGATTCGCAAACTAAAGCCCCTTCTGAAAGAACGACGGGACCAATTGAAACAGTTGAAACAACACGCGTTAAAAATGCTCTAAACATCTGATTTTTTTCACGAAAGTGCTTGTCGCAAACATATAAAAAAATTATCCTATCAATTCTGTAATCCTATGCAATATGCGATTGCAAGCACTTCTTCAATTGTTTTTCGACCATTTAATAGGTCAAATGCAAGTGTCTGAGCTAGTAGAGGTTTAAGAGTCACACGTGGTATACCTTCAAGCGAGTGCGGCTTGTATCTACGTAGGTGTATCATCGAACACGTGTCACGGCTCACACACACCACTTGTTGGTTCACGATGATACATTTCTGTGGACTCATAGCTTTTTTTTCAAAGCCAGATACGGAATGATTCAATTTTATATCCATAATGACTATGCTTAGTCATTACGGCGATATTCTCGCGATTTCCCTTTTTATCTTAGCAAGTATTTATTTTTACCAGATCGAACACAAAACACCCTTAGAATACATCTTATTCCTTTTCTCTGTCACGGGTGCAATTGCAGACATCCTTTTTACAACACAATTCCTCAAACGCCGTCACTGACGAGTTTTACGTCTACGTTTGCCCTGTCCAATCGGCATCGGTTCATAGTCATCCCTTGCCTGTGGCGCATGGGTCTCCGGTACCCAGCGCGGATCTACGGTCGTAATCTGTCTGCGTGAAGTTGAGCATAGTATAACATTGACACTGTGAGTTACATCGGCACCTTTGACTACAATTTTGCCGTTTGCAATTTGGTCCTCATATTGAGCAGAAGCCATTCTAATGCTCAACCTAAAAGCGTCGTATATTCTCGATGTTCCATCGAGTCGCAAAAGATAAACACTTTGAGCGATCGTAAATGCCGCTGCATTATTCGGAGGTACATCCGAAACATCAAATCGTTCCCAATAATCGTGTTTTCATTTTCTTTTAGTGGAATGCCTCTAGTTCCGGACCTTCATAATTCAGATCATCCCCAACTGTCAATATCCCATTGTTCCACCTAGGTACGGTATATGAATATTATAAGCACTCGAGATAGGCAGTATCGATTTATCGGCGTTTGGAAAATAGTCAGATCAATATTCGATCCGAGGTAATAAAATTGAACTGGTTGTAGGGGAATGGTTTTATGCATAGACGAATCATGGCCCCCGAACGAGAAGTTTCCTTGCCACTACGGTTCATGGAGGACTACAACAAGGCTCTCGATGCGACAACACGTCATTATTGGTCTGACCTCGAGATTGGTCTTTCTTCTCCTGAGGCAGACCAAGTGGCGATTGCCCTTCGCAATTACCTAGAATCCAAACAGAAACACCGAACGTTTCTCACCATCTACATCAACGCCCGTGATAATCCTGCGTGTGATTTGGAAGAACGGGGAAAGATGTTCACTGACTTTATGGATTCTCTGCACGACGAGCTACGGCTCCGCAGGGAACTCGATACCTTAATATCGACATCCGACACTGATACATTGAGTGTCAGTGACTCGAGTGACGAGTGAACAGCGTCACATTTTTTTAAACTGCCAGCAATTTTAGAACTGCATCCAAGACTCGGGCATTTTGGTTTTCAGCAATGTCGTAAATTCCACATCTCGTTTCAATTGTTCTTGGTAGAGCTTCAAGGTTCGTATCCCATGCACCATTCTCTCCTTGTTACGATGGTACAAAATAATGGTTTTACAACATTGATACCCACTCTCGAAATCTTTTACGAAATAAGCACTCTTGGAGTTCAAATACTCGATTTCATACTCGTACAACTGGTTTTGCAAAAATAATTTACGAGAAGGTCGTTTGTATCCTTTGCATCGATGATACAAGGCATTCACCAAGGCATGGTCTCCGTGCAATTGAGCATAGATTGCGGCCATCACCAGTCCCTCAATTCGTTCTGGATCATACAACACCGAATTACGCCACACTTCCATCGCCTGTTCCTTTTTCTTTTGAAAAGCATACAATTTCCCCAATTGTAAACTGGCATAATATTTTTCTTGGGTCCATCCATTCCGTTGTAAACAAGTATGGTACCACTCCACGGCCGGGTTCACTTGTTTGGCATCCATATGACTCTGTGCACAATAAAACGCATACCGGTCTTTCAGAGACTCGTCCAGTTCGGTTTGATAGGCCTTTTCTAGTAAAAGGGCATCCTCTTGGTATTTTTGTTTGTTTTGATTTCGCGCACCCGTTCGCCCCGAATGGATGTAATAGTTGCCCGTTAACATTCCCGTGGTACGTATCTCTGGTGCATCTACATATTCGTGAAGAACCCCTTTGTACGTCCAAATCTTACGATTGGTAAGCAACAACGGACGAAGGTACGATTCCGTCGTCCCAAACGTCGCCATATACCGGTCCTCCTTCAAGGGTGGAAGGGTAAGTGTACCGACAATCGCATCGTCTGCATCAAAGACCATCACATAATCGGTTTTTTGATACGCACATTCCAATGCCTTGGTGCGGTTATAGGCAAAGTCCCTCCATTCATGCTCCACCAATTCACCAGGAATTCGATTCTGAAAAAATGCCCGAATCAACTCTCTCGTATGGTCGGTGGAACCCGTATCCGAAATGACCCAATAGGCAAAAGGAATACGTTCACATAAATGGGCAAGCGTCGTTTCAATCATCTTGGATTCATTCTTCACAATCATACACAAACAGATACTCATACCTCTTCTTTTCAAAAAAAACTTACTGTTCTAGACTAAATTTCATCCGTATCTATATGAATCATTTAGACATTCGCGTACAAAGGCGTATCTATCAACTCTTGTATCAATATCGAGCACAAAGACGACAAATGAAATTTTACAATTATTTACCTACCATTTACGAAGATATAATTGAAACACCTTAAATTCATCGGAGAAACCATACAAAAATGGAATACAAAACTGCGATGGAAAAGCTCGCGGAGCTTCTCGGTCGAGAGACCTACGAAATACCTCACGTGGAAGCAGACATTGCATTTTCTCCAGTTGCAGAGGCCTTCTATGACCACAGCAAGTGGCACGAGGATACCCAAGATTGGACTGAATTTCGCACATTCAAACACGCGTTTGAAACCGCTACCGATAACCAAGAAGAAGCTTACATTGCCCTGATGGATTCACTCAATATGGATTTTACCGGCTAGTTCGTGTGAACATTTTTTGGGATCAATCTCCGTCATGACATTATTCACGAAATCCATATACGCTTCCGTATCCACTTCACTCGTATGCCATTCGGGATGCTCTTCTTCCCATTGTTTCAGCAACCCAATACATTTCTCTTGCAAAATACGATTGGATTGACGAATCGTTTCTTGCACCTTGGTCGTTTCCTGTTGCCATACATTTTCATTTCGAATACACATCCGATTCCGTTTCGCATCAATACAATGAATCGGACGTTTGTACATACCCAAATCTTCAATCCCATCGCAAATCAATTTCATCACGCTTTCAGGCGCAGGATCACATATTTGAAGGGTACGTAAAAAATCATCCCAATTCACAGCCTCTTTGCATTGGTCGTTCAAAAACACCGTAATGTTGAACTGATTCGTCACATTCCCAATTCGAGGAATCAACTCTTTGATTTGTTTTTGTTGTTCTTTGATGTGATCCAACAATCTTTCCTGAGTTTGCTGATGTTCCACTTGATGCTTCACAAGCAATTGACTCAATTCTTTGTTTGCCGTCAAGACATTCATGATGGATGCTCGTGTTGCTACTTTACACGTTTTCTCGTGTTTCCATTTCCCGGAAGTGGTCTTGTATTCCTTCCCACAATTCGAGCAGGAAAGTGGTTGCTCTTTTTTCATTTCCAAAATGGAACTTTTGTGTTTCAGTGTCAAAATATGTTTGTCATAATTAAATTTTCTGCTACATACATAGTCACACGATTTACACTCAAATTTTTTGTGCTCCTTTTTCATTTCCATTATGGAAATAGAAAAGTAGTATTTAAATTCTTATCGAAAATGCATTTATTTAAAATTGTGACGATGTATGGTCACCTTTCTGTATTTTCAAAAGTATATCCAAAAATTAAAAATGTTTCTTGCAAAAATGAATTTCTGGAATAGTTTTGAAAATTCACAAAAATCAAGTTTTTGAAATCACCGATAAAATTGAAATAATTTCACGGAATAGTACCATAGTACAACGTATCCACAAGATGTACGAATACTGCCGTAAATGCGGGTCACTGAACGTCAAGTCGAATCAAGATTTCGACGACAAAAATCACGACATCTGCAATGTGTGCCACGTGCCCCCTGTCTTGGAATACGAAGATTGTGGGATGCAACTTGTGGTATTGAGAATACCACAATTCCCCCCAGTATGGCAATGGATTGTATTCAGAAACACCTCCCTATGATGGACTGTTCAGAAGAGGAAATTGTCCGTGCCCTGGCGCTATGCGCGCCTGTATTGGAGCGCGAAGTAATTAATCCGTACTCTCGCGCACTTCCTGCCGGATGGGGTCTCTGAAGAATCCACTTTTTTATGTAAACTAAATATGAAATATACGATTACAACACTGACAACGTGAACACCAACATCTCTGGACATTCATTGAAACTGACCTTTATCTACTATGAGGGCAGTACTGAATTCTCCAGAATGGTTATCGAAAAGACGGAAGAATGTGCGAGAACCTTGGATCATTTGCACGCATTGGTCGAGAATGGCCATATGTATAGAATCACGGTAAAGTTGTCATAAATCGCAATTCGGTGGTGAACACCATTTTTTTATAAAATTGAAATAATTTCACGGAATATACAATAGTACAAAAACATACCAATGTCGCATTATTCTTTCTGCACACGCTGCGTCCTAATGGATGTCCAACCGACTGGAATTTTCCAGCCGAATGAACATTTCGCCAAGCCGCACCTCTGCAAGAAATGCGACCCGGAGTGCGTCAAGAAAGTCACCTTTGCCGATAAAATAACGTGCCATTGGCCGTCCATTCGGGGAGAAGAACTTCACCAGATGTTTAATGCGTTATGCCTGTCGGATTAATTCTGACCCTTTTTTTTATATAAAATTGAAAAGAATAGTTCGTAAATATACGATTACAACACTGACAACATGGACAACGCAATACCCAATTACCGTTCCGGATTATACTATACATACTCGCGATTGCTTAAAGTGCACCGGGTACATTACTCGAACGCACGTTTAAGTTCTGCAGTATTTTTCTACTTCAATACCGAAGAAATGGCAAGGGAATTTGTTAAAACGCACAGCCATATGAGTTACGAAAGTAGCTAGTTGATCCCATTTTTAAGTGGGTTGTAAAATTGAAATGGTTTCACTATGTATTTGAACGTAGAGGATTTTTAATCCAGATCTGCCTTCCGAGAACGATGGCTGTTTACGAAAACTGGCGTATTTGCCAAATACACGTGGCCGGAATCATTCAAGGGCACAATCGACATGTCTCTGAGTCACTTGTAGCCAAACAACGTCAACGTGGTTGGGCGTCTTCGCAAGAAGCTTTTGACGAAGTGACCGAATGGACGTTGTATGGAAGAATGTGGCTGATGAAAGCACCGACCTTCCATGTCCACGCGAATCGTCGACCCCCACTCATCCCTCCCAAAGACGGGATGTATGCAGACAACTACTGGAAATGGTATTCGCACCAGATCCAATGGATGAACGGCTAGACCGCTCTCCTTTTTTATTGCATAAAGCGAACACAGACAAATAGTGCTCAAGTCCTGAAGCGAATGTTCACGCGCAGTCGCCGTACGCGCCTATGAAGTGCAAAAAAATGAAATGAACTAGAGACAATGACTACATTGACTACTTACAGGATGAATCTCACGGACTACCTTGCTGCTCACGTTGCTGATGGTACTTACGATATTAAGTTTATGATTAAGACTTACGATCTTGAGGCTGCTCGCGCTGCGATTCGCGCTGAGAATGCTCCGGTAACTCACACCGTGTCGCCTGAAATGGCGGCGCACTTCGCAAAAATCGAAGCTTACCACCTAGCAAGCTATGCCGGTAAACGCATTTGGGCAGGCGCCCAACATGACGTACGTCGATTAAGTGCGGGCAAACTGAGGTTTGCTTTTTTTAGTAGGAAAGAATATGGAACTCTATCTTGCGTTTATTGTGTTTGCCATTTCCGCTGTCAAGATACTCGCCCAATATCTCTTCCAATTATCTGTACATAAACCCAATGTCCTCTATCTATCGATAGGTATAGCTTGTTATGCGGTGTTTGGGTATTTGGTACACGAAATTCTGACGGTCTCGAATAGTTTGGCCATTACCAACATCATTGCATCCAACGTCAGTGATGTCATCATTATTGTCATGGGATGGGCAGTGTTTAAACAAGTGTTGAAACCCATTCAAATCCTTGGCATCGTCATCGTATTGTTCGGAGCATACTTGGTATCAATTAAATAACTTTTTGCGAAGACGAACCATTGCCTTGTCTGAAAACACTTGTTTGTTTTTAAACAAGGCAAAATTACCCGTTCGAATCATCAGAATGGTGAAAAAGAGTACATAGATACCGCATTCTGTATTTCCAAATTGATGTTCTACGGGATGATTCTCTAGCAATCGATACTCCGGATCTTGCCCTTTCACTTTCTCGTAAAACTTGTAAATGTGAGGTTCCTCTTTCATCTCCACCCCCGTCGAATCAAAATAATACATTATTTTCTTGACCAAATCCATAAACACGGCCACCCAATGTGTGCCTCCTCCCTCATGCGTGTCCAAATTGAAAATAATACCTACCTTGGTCTTTTCTTGTGCCATGTTGTGTACATTGAATCGACACAGTTCTTCCCATACACACGTACCATTTTCACGGAAATAAAAATCTGCGGGAGAAGGACCAATGTATTTGAATTCAGGATAGGCTCGTTCATATTGTCTCAATACATCGGTAATCTCGTTGCTGGATAACCACTCTGTAGGATTTTTGTCCCACTCGGATGGATGTTTGGGTGCAAATCGTTTCGTGGTGATATTCAAACGCTTTGCAATACACGACTCCTTTTGGCAGTTCAACACATCCATCAACTCTTTCCAAATACGAACCGTTTTTTTCTGGGTAATTTTTTGATGATGTGTACGATTGTATTCCCGTTTAAACGACCGCAACTCTTTCTTGGAATAACACGTAAACGTTCGTTTGAACTTGGAAGGCGCACATACCTCAGGAATGGGTTCTTTCATACATTTGCTTGATATTTTTTTGTTTGGGTTCCGCCAACTTGAGCCTTTTGTACAACATCTTGTCACATTCCAGCACCGGAATCTCTACCGGTTTGATTTCTTGGCGTTTAAAATGGGTCATGCATTCCGAGACATAGACCTCAAACGCATCCCGAATCGCACCATTCCATTGATGATCCATCAATTGTTCCGTCATTTCTAAAATGCGTATTTTATAGGCCGGGTCAAACGATTGTTTCGGTTTTACATAATCGACACGACCGCGTACGAGATAATGCATCGTTGCTTCATCCATGGCATACTTGGCTACATTAAAACGCTATAGATGTCCGCATTTAAATCACAAGGGCATTCGATTTGGGATTACACACGTACCACGTACCACACTCCAGTTCACAAGGACCACACTGTTCTATTGTATTCAGGGCTCTTCCCCAACGAATATCGTTGCGAAACGAGTAATGTGGATACGTCGTAGGATATCCCGTGGTGATATATTTCACCGTCATGGCACGGTCTTTCTTCACCTTAATGTAATCGGACGCATTGCATTTTTTGGGGAATTCGGTTGGTTTCAGTGCCACGGGACAACTCATCGAAGGACAAGTAGCCATACTGTTCATATTATTTAATTTGCATAGATTTGGCGATTGTTCCATGCAGTTTGATAATGGGGCTGGTTTACAAGACATTCATGATGCCGCTGTTCGTTACGGTAATAGGGATAGTTTCTTAAGATTAAGGCACCCTTGTACATGATGTGATCGGGAAAGGCCAATGGATAGATCAAGTCGATATTCAGTTTATGCGAAGAGGCAATACGCCCCAATAATTCAGGACCGGTTGGAGATAAGATTGAATTGCCATAATATCGAATCTTTACATGATGAACGATTTGTCGAATACACTGAAATAAAAAGGGATTGTTGGCTTTACACACCATCAACGCGTTGTAAATATGCAACGACTGCTTTGGACGGTCCAATACGAAATGCTCGTCTTCCGACAATTCAATCAATCGAAACTGTTTAATCGGGGAAAGTTTAATGTCCATGTAGTAGCCTCCGTGAATGTAGAGAATACACAGTCTCCACAAGTCGGCCTTGTAGGCACCTGGAAGCAATGCATTGAAGGCCTCTGCCACATCCGGTGTAAAATGTTTCTGGATAAAGGCCAAACATTCTTCATCGGTATAAACATGAAACGTAAACTCTGGATTCAATTGTCTCAATCGATGGATATTTTGTTGCATCAAGGGGGGAAGTGGCTTCTGTTTCCAAGTCATATAGACATGGAGAGGAATCACTGGTTTATATCGTCGATGTATTTTCATCATGAAATAATGGATAGAAAAAAATTATGCCGCAAGCTGATAAGCTTGTTTCAAAGGGTCGCATTGAGAAATTAAATGATAATCGACGACCGAGGCTTTACCTCCCGTCACGGCACTGGCGAGTCTCGCATACGCCCACGATTGAGCAGTTTGATTGGGTCTTGATCCCGATGAGTAATAAGCACCTTCCCCCTTTTTCACAATGTCTCGAAGAACACGGATCGGACAACCGGTTGCTTTGGCCAATGCTGCGTTCGGTGTAATTGAATCCAGATGATAAAGACGCTTGGCTCGAAGAATGTTTTTGGATGGTTTCGATTGAAAAGAACGTAGACGCTTTCGCGTCTTGAAGATGTGTTGTTTATAGTTTTTTCGAGATTGGTCCAACATTCGTTGCTGTTTCGTTCGGTCCGATTTCGAAAGAGAAGGAGGGACGTACATACGTTTATGCCGATAAAACTATTCTAAAATGACATTTTCGAAATAGATCCTATCGACAACTTCCAAATTATAAAAGGTGTCGCGTACGTGACATTCTGAAATGTCCGATGGACTCTATTCGTGAAACGGTAGAAGATTACAATGGTTTGGCAAGCTAAAACGTTTTTTTTCAAAAAAAAAGCAGATGTCTTAAATCCCACGTTTTTTTCGGTAAAGGTCTACCCAAGATTGCAAGGCTTCAAGCTGTTTGGTCATTGTATTATTCTTGTTTTTCAAACCGATGACATGATAAGTGTCTTTACGAAGTTCTTGATGCAGGTCGTGGATTTGTTCTTGATGTGAGTCTGTCTCCACCTCCAAGTCGGCAAATTTCACCCTACTCTCTTCTTTGTAGGATTCAATTTTTTCAAGTAGGTCGTGGATTTGTTCTTGCTGTGTCTCCACCTCCAAGTCTTTCGCCCTCTCAAAGGTTTCAAGTAAGTCGTGGATACGTGTGAAAAGTTCTTTCAACGTGTCGTGTGTCCGCAAGCATATCATCCACATACACACGGTTATGCACAAAGTCATACTCAGACCAAGAATCGTCGTATCGTTTGCAGGTGAGTATACTACCATGGATGTCATGACGAGTTTGATGTATACACCCTAGCCCATTTGTTTCAATAAAATTGAAACGTTAATACAGCGAGAGATACATGAAACAATGAAACCACAGTTCTTCGCGTTCCTCGCCACGTGTCCGTCATGCGACGGACCAATGAACAAGGTATGTCCCTCGGGATGTGCCATTGAGACGCACAAGATTTATCACGACTGTGCGAACTGCAGCAAATGCAGGTGGCATCCTGGAACCTGTGATTATTGCACAGATGGCCTGAATTGTGTAGCTTTACGCTAAGCGCAATCTTTTTTTAAAAATTGAAATGGAATGGATTGTATTTCTATTCAAAACATATGATGGATGAATTCGAGGAAATCAAGCGCATTCTCGACCACTATTGCTACGAGGAGCGGTTGAAAGACGTCTCTAACAAGCTGCATACGTCTGAGGCTGACCAAGTCTTTGCCGCACTCGTGGCTTTGAAGGACGCACATGTCGAGTATCATTACCGACTAGGATTTTGTCTCCACGAACGAGTGTCGAGTCTGATTGACGCGTCAAACGCGGCGGCAGATGTGTACCGTATAAAGTCCCGGGAACTGAGCGTTGCCCTGTATGGCGAAGAAGAGGTTTTGCGACGTGAGTACGAGTAAGCTTTGCGGATACCGGAACTCATTTCCGTCAAACGTTCAGTTCACCGTGTTGCTGCAAACGAAATGGACTTTAGGTCCACATCGTTTTTTAAATGCTAAGAATTTTCCTGAAAAGTAAAGGGAAAGATGTACGCGTATTTGGAAGAGTGGCGAAAGCGGATATCTTATTTTCGTCTGAAAAAGTGACGCTTACGTCCCCGTGTCTGTTTCCGACCACCCCCGGTTTCACCCAACACGGTTTTAAGCGTCGAAATTTGTCTTTTTAAAGATTTAGATTCATCACTATTACCATAACCCTCTTGGTTCATATTTTGTCTAAATTCTTTTTCTAACTTATTAAGCTTTTCGCGATTTGCATTGGCCCTAACCTCAGCATCAGCCTCAGCCCGATCCCGAGCCCAATCCCGAGCCGCATTAGTTGCTTCGCCAACTGTGGGTTTTTTATTGGCCGCAGCCTTAGTCGCATTAGTTGCTTCGCCAACTGTGGGTTTTTTATTGGCCGCAGCATTAATCGAATCCAGAGACGATCTCTGGACACGGCCACTACGTTTGCTGTTTTTTTCGGTCGAAGCCAAACCCGAAGCCTCAGCCGAAGACGAATTTGCAGCCTCAGCCGCAGCCGTAGCCTTAACCTCAGCCGAATCCGCAGCCGAATCCGCAGCCGAAGCCGAAGCCGGAATTGCAGCCTTCTCAGCAGCCATCCTTGCTTCAAGCCCATCTGGTTCCGGATATAAATCTTTGAAAATTTTCATTGGTTTATATTCATTTAAGTCCTTTGTAGCATCAGTTATCTCTGAAAGTAGGGTTCCATTCTTTTCTGACCCCCGTGAAATATTTTTAGTCGATTCAAGTATTTGGTCACTTAATTTTTGAATACGTGATCGTTCTTCTTTAAGATGTGTTTGAACCGCTTCTTCAATCGTTCTGAGAACCTTGTTCATTTCGGCATTCATAATATATAGCTATATTTACTTTCGCACAGATTTACGTCCACGGTTCGAACGTCTAGAACGTTTCATACGTTTACCACCCTTAGATAACTCGGTGAAAACTGTCATTGGTTTATATTCTGTTAATTTTTGTGTAGCATAATCTATCTCTGCAATTAGGTCTGCATCCTTTTTTGTCAACACTGATAAATTTGCAGTCGCTTCATTTATTTTGGCAACTAATCCTGCAATACGTTTTTGTTCTTCTATAAGATGTGTTTGAACCGCTTGTTCCAGAGTTTTGAGAACCCCGTCCAGTTGTGCCTTAAAACTCATAATATATAGCTATATTTACTTTCGCACAGATTTCCGTCCACGATTCGAACGCCTAGAACGTTTCATACGTTTACCACCGCCTTCTATTACGCCTGTTAGTTGTTTAGCTGTGTCATCTGCGAAATCGGTGAGGTGTCCTTGTACGTTTGTAGCAATGGTTTGTGCGTCTGTCAGTGATGCCTGTATATCGCTTTTTAGAACAGCTATTTCAGTCTCAAGCTGTTCTTTCGTTTGTGCACCTGATTGAACATGACCATCTATTACTTGTTGTGCACTAGATAGTTCGTCCTTAAGTTTCTTCATCTCTGTAATTTGGATCCTAATAAATTCAGTCATGTCTCTAAGATGGGCGTCGACAACTGAATGAAGAGACATAATATATGTAATATTATTTCATACGCGTTCATCGTCTTTTACGTCTTGAATATCGCCTAAAGTTTCTGCGGCCGCCATATCTGCCCTCAGCTATGCTATCAAGTTTCGAGGAGTCTAACAATGCTGCTAGATCCAAAATTCCTTTTTTAACCCCTTCAACATATTCATCATCATCGGGTATGGGCGTACGAATATCCTGTTTAAGAATACTCACTCGTTTACCCAATAGCTCTCTGAACTGGTCTCCTCGGTCGAGGCGGTCATTGATCGCAATTCTGAGTTCTTCGAGTGTTTTCTTGGGATCTAAATCACCCATATAATAACCAGATATATTTACTAGAAATTTAGAACTTTTTTCGATGGATTCGTCTTGATTTCCTTCCACCTCTTTTTAAATGGTGTATCTCAAGATCATCCACTTGTTTATCAGTCAACATTTTAATACCATGTTTCCCCTTTTCCCCTTGCCCTGCTACAGGCTTAGAGTTTCCATCCTCATCTGGTATGTCATAAGTTTTTTCAGTTTTATTCAGTAAATGCGCAAATGGATCGTGTTTCGGCTTATCACTGCGTTGCTGAGTCTGATCTTGCTTATTTTCTGCTGGTTTCGGTAATTGTTGTGGGTTTTTTACCAAATCATTGACCATATCTGTAAGATTTGCGTCAGTCGGTAATGGTTTATTAGTATTAATCAGTCCTATGATCTTTTGCAATTCGTTGTCGATATCTCTTATATCATTCACAGAAAGACCCGGACCTTTAAATTTTGTATCAAGAATCCCTCGAACGATCCTCTTCGCGTCGGCGATGAACTCATTTTCTTTCCTAAATCGTGACTGAAGAGCTTTATTGAGAGCCACGATTTCTATTATTTCTTTCATATTGAATAAGTATATTAAAAATTGAAACAAAAAAAGTTGTATAGATATATTAAAATTACAGATGGAATACCTAGCAGAGGCCATAGCGGTCGTGGCGATGTATCTCGTTGAAGAATCTGAGAAACACGCTGAGTTGACGACTAAATTTCTGGCTGAACAAGCCGCCATCCAAGCGTCTGAAGAAGCGGCCGAAATGGAAAGAATGTTAGGAGATTTGTGTTTCACTTAAATGAACCCGTTTTTTTTTGATTTTGAAAAAAAAACTTGTTTCAATCTTAGTGATATGGTTTGATGATAAAGTATCCTCGAGGATTTAGTGGATTATAGAAAATGCGTTCCTGTTCTTCACCTTGGTCAATCCGTTCGATAGCGGACTTGAGCGGTTCGCACAAGACAGTCGTATCGTCGATGTAGAGAAAGAACGACTGTCCGTTTATTTCTAGATCCCCGTCGTAATTCAATAACGACCTGATCGTGGCTTCTGTTGCAGTAGCACGGGGGATGACGAAACCACGCATCTTGAGAGTTTACCTACATTCCTATTGTCAATCGATTCAATTTTATTCGTGAAAAAAGTGGTGGTATTGTTAACCACCAGGTGGTATTGTTAACCACCAGGATACTCGCTCAATCTTTGAGGGGTTCCGGTTCGATGAGTTCGGGATCGAAGGATCCGAACACCATGTACTTCGCGGACGCGTCTCTGAGACTAGGATCAATCAGGAACTGGTGTTCCCGATAGGACATTTTCTTGCCCCACAGTTTGTAGACTTCCATATCAACAGGACCTGTCACCTGACGGTGGTGGTCATGGTTGGATACTACTATCATGTGGAAAGGAATCTTACCTTTCTTATCGGCAACGCCGTATTCTTCCTTGATTGTTTCGCCTCGTTGGAGAGATTCGAGTATTGCCAGGAGCCGAGGGCTCATCTGGTCTTTAAGTCGGGGGTTCACGTGGAAGAACCAGCCATACTTGCGTGGTTTCCCGGGAATAGGTCCCCCCTCCACGTATCCATTCATTCGTAATAGATTCCAGAAGAAACTCCACGCCAGTTCAGGCGTTGTGAGGGTTATGGAATACGGACATGCGAGAACGCACGTATGGTAAATGATGTCGTTGTCAAGGGGGTAGAGGTTTGAACAGGCCATTTTCGTAAGGCGGTTCAGTTGTGCATACGTTCACTAGACTAAATCGTTTCAATTTTGTTGGATTTCCCATTGGTCATTTCTCACTAATGGGTACCAAAGCTTTTTCCTCATCCACAGTCAGTCCAAAAAAGGGTGTTACCACCCCGCACTCGTTCAAGGTTTGTGTTCGGGTCCGAACGACAGCGGCTTTCCGGTAAGGCTTGGGTCAAGCGTCATACAGAACTCACGGAAGGAACATTTCTTGTCCCACTGAACGTAGATCTCCATATCTACCGGCTCCGTCACCTTAGGGTGGCGGGGGTGATTGGAGCGTACGACGGTGTGGTGTCCTTCGTATAAGACGTGGGGCATGGAGTGCCAGTAGCTTTCGAAATGACAGAGTGCGGCCCAGAGATTAGTACTCAACTGGGACTTTAAGCAGGGGTTCACGTAGAAGTTCCAGACATATACGCTGGGGTTTCCGGGAACGGGTCCTCCTTCTACACAACCACTCGCCCGGAACACCTTCATGAACCACGAAGCCGCTTTTTCAGGCGTGTCTAGCGTGGTTGATTCGGTCTTTACGACGCAGTAACGGAGAATGGAGTCACCAGTGCCATTATCATAGAGGTAGCTGGAGGAACGGCTCATAGTTGAGCGGTCATTGTGCATACGTTCACTTATCTAATCCGTTTCAATTTGTCTTCATTGACGAAAAAATACTCATTTCTCACTTATGCACTCATTTCTCACTTATGCCTCGTGTATACACAGTTAAACATCCAGGAAAGACTTGTAGACAATTTTTCGGTCCTTGTTCTGGTGGTACTCTACGATGGATGCACGGTCTGCAATGGTTCTCTTGTATCTCTCAATTCGACGCACAAACCCTTCTTCAATGTAAAGCGTCAGTTGGGGTCGGTCCGGGTAAATTCCAAGAATTCGGCATTTCTGCAGAAATCCAGTGAGTGTGTTTGGGTTCGACACTTGATGTGTGATGTGGGTCGTATGCGCCGAATTGCTGAAAGAAATGCCTCGGGTCGCCATTTTATTCGCGATGATAATGACGTGCGATTCTTCCGTGTACGGGTCCAAGATTTGGTTCAGGCGATTTCCACGAAGGCGAGTGAAGACTCGATTCCTATACACTCCTTTTTCAGTCGTGAGAAGAATTACGGGAACGGTAGGGTGAGCACTGGAGATATGCATGGCCGTCGTACGCATCTGTTCCACCCGCGTAAACGTGTTGATCAAGAGAATGCCGCGAGATGCCCTGAAGTTGTCAACGATGGACAAATAGTCAATGACCTTAGGAATGGGTTTTAATAGGACTTTATCCAATCCACAATAGTCAGGATGTTGTTCCACGAATTGGACTTCATCAAACGTATGGGGTTTGTAGCGAAAAGGTGTGGCCGTCACGTGAATTTCCACCGACGCGTTTGCACAAAGGGGATGGAATTGGGTAAGGTCAGATTCGTCCAAGAGAATGGCGTACGTCTTGGGCGGATTCAATGCCATATACTTGGCGAGTTGATTCTTGTTGTTCATCAAGAGAACCGTTGCTCCCGTGAGGACCGTGGTGGATTTGTGGATGACTTGAAGGGGGACGTCGCCGAAACGTTCTACGTACTGCTTTCGAACCAATTGACTGTTTTGAATAATCAATACCATAGGCAGCTTAGCTCGTCGGACTTCGTCGATGATCTGGGCCGTTTTTCCGGACTGAATTTCTCCGTATACGAGTTTCTTCGAACACTTGTAGATAGAGTCACGGACCATAGGACAAATGTGTTTCCATAAGGCGACCATCGTAGACGGCTCTCCAGAGTAGACCAGGATTTTGGCAAGCACATCTGCATTCATTTTAGCTGGGATATAAAGGTTGATTTGATAAGATGATTCAATTTTATAAAAGAGGGCTTAGGCGAAGTGTTCAGCCCAACGAAGTTGCAGTTAAGGTGATTTCGCGTGTGTTTTTGTATACACTGCACCATCTCCTATTTTTTTGTAGACGTGTCGTCCATGAAAAGGCAATGCTTGTCGAGTTCTTAGAGAAACATCACGACCGCAGCTGCACCGCGCTTGAATACAAGGATTGCGCACGTCTGCCAAGGTCTTCGCGAGCTGTGTCGCGCATTTTGGTACCGACGTAGGAAAGTCCGCACACACAATGTTCAGTCGTGCTTCTTCGTATCGAGCCTCATTGAACACAACGATGCCGTGTAATGATTTCTATGTCGTGAAACGTCAGACATTTTTCAAAAGGTTGTAAATTTGTTTAAAAAAAATACATCCTCTTTTACAATTGAAGTTGCTCACACACATTCTTTCGCAGCTTTTTTGGAGGTAGCTTTTTGCCGTTTTCCGTGATTGGGATACCGCGCGACTCTGCAAATTTTTGGAGGTCCTCCATCACCATACTGTTAATATAGTCTGCAGTCACTTCCTCATCCGTTTCCTCCACTTCATCCTCCACTTCTTCCTCATCCAATTCTCCCTCTTCCAACTCATTGGTCTCTGGAATGTTGGACGCGGCTTTGGCTTTGGTAGCTTTGGCGACCTCAGCTTCAGCTACCTCAGCGGCTTTGGCAGCTTCAGAGACCTCAGCGGCGACCTCAGCTTCAGCGGCTTTGGCAGCTTCAGCGACCTCATCGGAGGCGTCGGGCATATGCAACACTTCAAGTGGAGTTCCCATCTTCATCTCAGTGGTTGCGCGACGTCCGCGTGCAATGGTTACAGGTTTGAAATGTATGGGGTCAATCGTCACACCATAATGAAACATTGCAGATGCGTTAGCCTGTTCTTCCGTAATGTTGTGTTTTTGCATGAAACACCAATATGGCTTGGCTACGAATTTGCCCACCGAATATTTATCAATTTCACACGATTCGCGTGCATCAATGTCTCCATTGAGGGGGCTTCCGTCCTTGGCAGCTTGTTTCCCACAAGTGGAACAATAACCATCGTCTTTCACATTCTTTTGACATAGAGTGAACAATCCTTGATTTTTCACAATGCCTTTACATTTCCCTTCTTTCAGACCGGCACGGCCGCAGAAAGGCAATTTATTGGGCGGAAGGATAATTTCCTCTTTCGAGAGTTGAACTTCTCCAATCAGATGCGTCAGGACTTCGTCGAAAGGAAGCCCATAATGGTCGGAGAAGAGTTTAGCAGCCCGTTCGTTTGCAGCTTGGACGATCGATTTCGCAAAAGATTCCGTTGCTTGGGTGAAATCAATAGGCATTGGAATCGAAAACATGTTCGTATACTCATTTTACACAAACGAAAATGAATCAATTTTATAAAATTGAAACGAAAGTGAATTGTGATATATACACAATTCTAAACATGGCACACAGTTTCACGTTCACGATGATGGTTGGTAACGGAGATTTTGAGACAAACAAGGAACGCGCCAATGCTGAAATCCAACAAGTGCTAGGAACCCTGAACTTGGGAGAGTTCAGCGTGGACATTGTCCCGATGCATAGTACAAACAGACGACTGAAAGTTTTCATCCACTACTCTACCACCACTCCGGCTGGAGCACATCTTCAAGCCGAATTGGCTGAAAAAGAAGTGCAACAGAAGGAGCTGGAGGAAGGGGAGGTTTTCGTTCCAAAAATAATTTACCTTGACAAGTACCGGAATGAAACGGAACAGTTCTGGAAAATCTACAAGTCTAAGACTCCAGCGGAGCGAGCTGCCGAACAGGCCGCTGCCAAAGCAGCCAAAGCAGCAGCATTTCGTCCTCGGATTGTGTAAATTTACCCGTTTTTTTTGACAAAAAAAATCAAGTGTTCATGGGCGGCAGTCCGTGCATTCTTTGCAATTTCTGCAGCAGAATACAATGTTGCAGATGTTACACTTCAGATAGGTCATTGCACGACCCGTTCGTGAAGTGCTTGTGCATCGTCCACTGGCGCAACGACTGCGTGTGGGTACTGGTGCGGCACGTGCTGCACTTGTTGGAAGTGCCGCACGCGCGACTGCGCTTGATGCCATTTCGTGCACGCGTTCAGCAGAACGCCTAATGAAATCCGTTTCAGGTGTACGTAATGTACCTACTAATTCACGTGTGTCAATGACTAGTTTGACGGCGGTGGCTAACAAACTTTCCAACGTGGGTTGAGCTTTTCGTTGAGCCTCTCGTTGAAGAGATCGTATCGTTCGAGATGTTTCTTCTTCACGACAAGACGGGCACGTCATAATACGTAGTCCATTTTTCTCTGTCATTTTGCTTCGCCACGTATACTCACACTCCTCACATAGGTAGTGATGTACTTTGGATCTGCAGGACACTGGTTCACAGAACGTGAAGTTCATACAAATGATACAATCTTGACACTCCATTTCGAATGTCTATATCTAGAAGACTGCGGAGAATACAATTCAATTTTACAAAAAATGACTTGTTTATAGGTTCGTGAGGTGGGTTGTAATCCACGTCGTTATCCAGACGCCAAAGAGCGTCCACATCGTTGCGATGTTCGAACCGCCTGTTGAAATCATCCAACGTATTCCTTCGCAGTGTGGCGTCGATGTGATGAAGGGGGACGAAACGAATCCCCATACCGACGACGCAGTGCAATACCTCGCGTAGGTATGCGCTGCGACATAGTGCGCCGTAATCCAAGCGATGTAGTAGCCCACAAACAACGCGTACCTTGGAATTCGAGGCATAACACCTTTCTCCGATGAAAAAGAATGTCTAATTCATTTCAATTTTACATTCGCACAGCAATTGACCGTAAATAAAATTGAAACGGAATGAATAAAGTAGTGAACCCAGAGTTCTGAACGGGTGATTTTGTACTAGGTCAATGATTCGATAACGGTTACACGATATCGAAATGTTGAACGAGTAGTTATAGTACCGTTCAGAATTCTCAGAAAGGTTTGATTAGATAAACTTCATTGAACGGTACCCGTGCGATGAGGTTGAAACTAAGATAACCTTTTTTTCACGTGATATAAAAATGAAACTACCTTGATAACGTAGTGTAGACATCTCACGGGTGATAGGCGATCCAATTGAGGACTGATGAGTTGAAACAAACAGTCCAGGAAACCGGACCCACCCAGTAGCAATACTGTGGCGTGGGTATAAAGAAAGATACCGCTTCGGTTTCTGTCACCCAGCTCTAGTGGACAGGCGATCCCCCCAGGACTGATGGAGCACACGGAACAGTCCAAGAAATCTAACGATTAGGTTTCTGTCCACATTTTTTTATATTACGGACGTATAACCTTTTATCATTTCTCATAAAATTGAAACGCTTTACTAACACTTAGAACGTTGCGGAACATTCATTATGTTCACCGTTCTGGTCACAGCCAGTCTGTTGAGCAACATTTATTTCTGCGAAAGGGTATTTACGGGGTAATGTTTGCATTACAAGATACACAATTAAAATAATGCCCTTGTGCCGGCTAATCAGCCCAATTGAGTGCACCGTAGATATCCTTTTTTTGGTATCTTACTCAATTCTCACTTATGCACTCATTTCTCACTTAAGGTGAACGTTTATACGGTGTGAAAGACACCTATGGATTCCATGACTCATTTCTCACTTATGCACTCATTTCTCAATTGGGATTATAGTTAGAGATAGGGTGTCGCTTTATACAAAAAAAAAGCATACCAGACCCGCCTACAATCCGTTATCAGTCTCGAAGTCAATCCTGTTGGTGCAATGCATCGCTTGAAAGAGCGAATGTAGTCCACCGGTACGCTTAAGATCTAGATGGGCTTCCGTATTCGGGATTCGTTTTTTTTAATCGTATAACCCATGAACATTGACTTGAATCAATCGCATTACTCGACAGAGGACCTTTACCGTTTTTTCGACGTAAAACCGAATTGTACCCCTCAAGAACTGGTTCAGAAAGAATCCCATTTGTTGTCTCGATTGATTCACATTTCGATGGAAGATTCAAAAAAAAAAGACATTGAACTCTTTGTACGTAATGCAAAAGCAAGACTGATGAAATCAGAGATTGTCAATGTTTCCGTCAATCCAGTGACTCCAGGCCAATTAAACTCGGTCAAACGAATTACTCAATATAAAAACTTGAATTTGAATTCTCGTTTCCGTTCCAATTATTACCAATCCAGTTCAAGCAATTTTCAGTATATTTTACCTATCGAAATATTAAACGTCGTCTCTATGCGATTGACCTCGATTGAACTTCCAAACACGGGATATCTGTTTACGAGCAAAAACAATACCTTTACAATTTCATTTCATACGGGTAGTGTCACGACAGAGCATTTGATTCGAATCCCAGAAGGTAATTATGACAGTGACACGTTTACGCTTTATTTAAACAATACTTATTTTTACCCCACCGCTCCATCCGAGTTGCGTAACATTGTATTCTCGATTGATCCGTATAGTTTCAAAAGTAAGTTCGAATATACCGGATCGTTTACCTACAGTTTATCTTTTTCACAAGAGGAAGGACCCACGAATTCGTGTGGATGGATCATGGGGTTTCGTATGGCCCGTTATGAACAACAGCAAACGACACAATCCGAAGGATTATTTGATGCGAGTGGAGATGGCTATATTTATTTTGCATTGAACGATTATCAATACAACAATAACGGGGTGAATTTGATAGGATTGAGTCAAAGTATGATGGATCAAAACATTCTCGCCAAAATACCAATGACCCAAGAAAAATTATCCATTGTCATTGATGGAAACAATCCATTGACCAAAACGAGACGGTACAATGGTCCGGTGAATATTTGTAAAATAAACGTGATATTATACGATACCTATGGAACCATTTTAGATTTGAACCATATGGATTTTAGTTTTACCCTGGAAATGGAACTCTTGTATGAAAATTTCTAAACGCCGTCCTCGTTCCGTTCGCAAAAGTATTGGTAAATGTCTTGCAAGAGTTCGGGCGGACAGTCTTTAGAAGGGATCACCAACCCGTGATCGTAGGTAATATGCTTGTAAGGGTCGTATTGATGTTTCACGAGGATCTGCCATCGTTCCGCGTATTTACGGTTTTGTTTACTTCCGTGAAAATAGTGTCGAATCACGCCAGGCACGTATCCCAATCTCATCGGCAACAATCTTTTTTGGTAGGATTGTACAGATTCTCGGTAGCCTTCCGACACATTCTCGTTAATACTTTGAGACCCATTTCCAATCAGAGACAGGGCCATATTGTGGTCACCCGAACCCAGAATACTATGCTCGTACAATCCTCCGGCCTTTTCATACGCCTTTCGGGTCATGGCCCACGCAAACCCAGGGTGCCACAAATGGAGTCCTTGGCTGCTGTATTTTTTATGCTTGCTGTATTGAAATCCAAACCCCTGAAAGATGCGCATCGGATTTTCCTGTGGGTCCAAGTCGGAACAATGGGAAAAGAGTTGAACGATATCACAACATCCGTTTAAGATTTTTAAGGTATCTGAAGCCCACGTTGTACTTTCGAATTCAAGGTCGGCGTCGATCCACGCCACGGCCTTCCATGATTTAGGAAGCAGGGTTTGAATACCCACGTTGATCATATTTTCTTTATGCCACAAGGGTTGCGTATTGGTTCGAAGTTGCAAGTGACGAGGATTGTTCGGTTTCGTGACCCAAAACGATTGGCCTTCAAAACACAATTCCACAATGTACAGTAGCACGTTCGGCTCCAATTCCATACGTTGGATAAATTCTCGTGCGAGAATGTAGCGTGTCGCATATTGGCACGGGTTGGAAATGACCATCACCACGTGCAAATGGTCTTCCAAGGGGTCGTTGTGATACACGGCCTCTTTCATTTCATTTCGGATACAGCGTACATTATCAATCTCAATACCATTGATGACGGTCATACTATCCAGTAGAAAAAGAAAAAGGTGATATCAACGCGAGTTATCGGCGACGTGTTTTATTGCGACGACGTTTTCGTCTACTTTTGCCAGCCATTTGCTCCCGCCACCCTTTAACGAATTTACGACATGTTGCGTCGCAATCGGGGTAATTTTCTACGACATACGGTCTTCCTTTATTGCAGTGTGGGAGACAGGCTGCGTGGGATGGCATATAGTATACATAGAAAAGAATCCTAAACATCCAATACCATACATCGAACCGAACCTCCCGACTTTTCAAATTCCGACGTATCGATTTCGTGAACGGTTCGACCCGTCAAATCTTGCAACCACGATTTTAAATGGGGGTCTTTGAGTTTATGTGTAATCAGTCGTTTTCCATCCACGATGGCATTGAGGCAAAACGTATCGGTCGTATCCAGGACGGTGACGTTTTGTTTCCCCAAAAAATGTTCGAGTTTTCGAATCGAGGTGGGTGAAAAGGCTCTTCGATGGACGATACACTTGTCATCGTATTCTAGCATCGCCACGTCCAAATGGTAAAAGTCTGCAGAAGCCAATTTCAGGACAAGCAATTGAGGTTTGTCTTTGTACAGTTGCCCGAACAAGCGGTCGAGTTCCACAAACGTTTGTTTGGTAGAACGATACCCGTATCCACACACGGCTTTACGTCCACCGTCAACCCATTTGAGTTCGGCTTGTCCTTCAAATGGTTCGGTCCCAGGGTAATCCATCGTGGGAATGCGTAAATGTTTAAACATTTGTTTCAAGTAAGGCAACTCTTGCTGACGTTGAGGAAATTTCATACGAGGCAAAAGGACACGTTGGAGTCGTGGCAGAGATAGACCTGCATTGGCCATAAAGACAATATCAGGACACGGAAGTTGAGGTAAAGGATATACAAGGGCAGAAAGGGAATGGGCCAATCGTGAATGTTGAGCGTGAGCTTTCGACGAATGGATGTGTTGGTGGTGAATGTAGGGGTTTTGTCCAGTTTGAAAAGGCATAATCTCAAACGAAGAAGGTGACACCAATAGACGCATTAGTATGTATGGGTAAAAAATAATCTGTTTCTATAGAAATGAAAAATCATAGTGAAATGATATTAATGGCATCTGCTGCAGGATTATGTGTCGGAGGCGCGACATGGTTACTGAGTGAATGGTTCAATAAGCCCGAACCGAATGCGGATAATGCGGTTCCGAATGCGGATAATGCAGATACGAATGAATCCACGGAATCAAAATCCATGTTTCCGAACCTATTCGGAAATGAACCATCGGTCCAGCCAGATACATCTCAGTCAGAACCAGAGTCAACTCCGGATCAACCAAATCAAGATCCATCAGAACCAACTCCATATCAACCAGATCAAGATTTCCAACCAAATCAAGATCCATCAGAACCAACTCCATATCAACCAGATCAAGATTTCCAACCAAATCAAGGTCAATCATTCCAACCAGAACCAGATCAAGATCAATCAGAGTCAACTTCATATCAACCAGATGAAGATTTCCAACCAAATCAAGAGTCAACACCATATCAACCAAATCAAGAGTCAACACCATATCAACCAGAACAAGATTTCCAACCAAATCAAGAGTCAACACCATATCAACCAGAACAAGATTTCCAACCAAATCAAGAGTCAACACCATATCAACCAAATCCAGAGTCAACACCATATCAACCAGAACAAGATTTCCAACCAAATCAAGAACAATCATTCCAATCAGAACCAAATCCATATCCACAAGATTTCCAACCGAATCAATATCAATCATTCCAATCAGAAACAAATCAGCCAGAACCAAATCCATATCAAGATTTTCAGAGACAAATAGGAGGTCGCTCACGTAAACGACGAATGAAGAAGCGTAATACACGCAAACGTAAACAAGAATAATTTAGTTTCACGGTCAATACTTACAGGATTACGTGTAAATGGATGAAATAAATAGAGCATCAAAAACGTCACTAAAACGGTAAAGAGTCGATTGACTTGAAAGAGATACTTGGCAGACTGTTCACTCGGCTTGACACGGTTCCATACGATACAATACAATTCAAACAATTTCACCAAAAGCAATAGGTAGAGGTAAGCTTCATACATACGGTGGGGCTAGATTAAATAATGCAAGAGTATATGTCGAATTGTCTGTCCACCTTACGTAAAGATACGCTAAAAACAACAATGATGTCTTCCTTGTACACCTCGAATCTTCAGGCCACACTGGACCCAACTTATTGCGTGACTGGACCCGCGGATCGAAACCCAGAAGGGAAAGGTGTTGCCATTAAATATAACAATTATACAAGGTATTTAAACCGAATGCGCAAAAAAGATTGTAATTAAAATACCTTAAGAAAGTATGTTTAGACCTATTCAACCCAAACACGTCAAACCGCGAGTGATTCAACCGCGTGCAATTCAACGCACTTCCTTGGGAAATATGATGGGATTTATTCTGTCACCTCAGGTGAAAACGTGTCGGCGGTGTGGGAAATGAATCCAACCAAACATAATGTCTATGTGGCCTAATGGATAAGGCATACGACTTCTAATCGTAGGATTGTGGGTTCGAATCCCGCCATAGATTTCACAAAAATATATCGGGATACTATGTTCCATGACATTTCCCGTTTTTCAAAGACAAGTGATTATTTCGCCTTATTGAATGGGGCGTTGATGGTAGAATGCGTGGTCATCTTCTTGTCCTTGAAAGGAATGATACATTCCAAAACGTTGAAATATTGGTACAAACAGTATGGCTTGGCGGCGGTGATTGCAGACGTTTGCATCGTGATGATTGGGTTTTTGATTACGCGTTTTTTGTATCCCTTTTCAACCTTTCATATTGTCTATTTTATACTGTTGGCCCTTTTGGTACAAGTGATTCATGACCTTGGATTTTATGCCTTCTTTAGTGCAGTTCCAAGAGGTGCGAACGGAATGATAGATACGTTTAAAGATTATGGCAAAGAAATGGGTGGACACGCCATCTTAGGAGACAGTAACATCATCCTCTTTTCTTGTCTAGTGGCCTCTTTCATGGCAGGCCAATCGTTCAATACGAATATGGTGACGTTCATCGTCACTTTGTATTTCATTCCCTATTTTATAAATATCTAGTGAGTATATGGCGGATGTGATGGATATGCCGATGGAGGACTTAATTGAATTGAAATAAAGTCCAACAAAGAAGTCCTTGATACAATACACCGATGTCTCGGAAAAATATCCAGTGCATACTTTATTTCCCGGAGAAGTATCGGTCGCAGCATCGGAAGGAACACCTTTTTTTGCATTACGCGCATCTCCAGAAGGACTCTATAGTGTATCTAGACCAAAAGTGTCCGAAGCTATTTTAGACCAAATAAAAGAACAATACGGACCATTCCACAACGTTCGAATCATGGATGCGACGGCCAACAACGGTGGAGATACCATTCGATTTGGATTAGACAAGGATGTTTCCCAAGTCTTTTCCGTGGAAATGGACCCACAGAATTTCAAAATCTTACAACATAATGTACGATTGTATAAAACTTTGCGAGACACGAATAAGATTCAGCTGTTACAAGGAAATATGTTGGATTACATCGACAAACTGGCCTATGATATTTTATACGTAGACCCTCCTTGGGGTGGGAATGAACGAGTGTGGAAAGACCATTTAACTTTACATTTAGCACTCGAGAAAGACTATAGTTCAGAAAACGAGGTATTTCATACGATTGCATCTAAAGAAGGTCCTTGGAAACTGTGTGCGGTAAAAGTGCCTGCCACCATGGAGGATGAATGGTTAGTACAACAAGTAGATGATGCCTTCGGATCGATTGAGACAACCGTGGTTACCATCTCGAAACCCAGGGATGGAAAATGTGGTGTAAAATTAGTCCTGATTACAAAAGCTAAACGCGGAGGACGTACCAGACGGAGCGTAAAATTGAAACGATGTGTTTTTGCGAACATCCGTTCTCTAGATGAAGCCGACGCCCACAATCTGTGGGGCCTGGTTAACGCCAATGCCAAAGCCGCGCGCAATGCCTTCATCAAGGCCGATGCAGCGTACACAGTAGCGTACACCGCGTGTAAGACCTTCCCGGTATAATCCGCTCCGCTTTTTTTAAAAAATTGATATTCCTTCCATCGCTTACCCTTGTAAAGATGTTGCACATCAATGAATCCCACCAATATTTCAAAGAGGGTCTTCAGTACATTTCGGTCACAACACTGCGTGATTCATGGTTCAAAAAATTTGACGTGGAGGAAACTCTACGTAAAATGCGTCTCAAACCGATGGGTAAATACGAAGGCATGACGGACGAGGACATCAAGCAACTATGGACCTCCAAAGGTGAGGTGGCGGCAGCTCAAGGTACGGCTTTGCACAAACACATTGAATTGTATTACAAATTGGAGCCGGTCGTCGATACGAGTGTAGAGTATGCCCAATTCTTGGATTTTGCCCAAGAGACACTTGTGCCGTATGAAATTGAATGGATGGTATGCGACCCTGAAACACGTATTGCGGGAACGATTGATTTTGTCGCACAGAACAAAGATGGGACGATTGATTTGTACGATTGGAAACGAAGCAGTAAAGTGAACGAGTACACGCAATGGTATGGTCACAGTTTGGTGCCCGAACTCAGTCATATTCCAGACACGACGTATTGGAAATACACGATGCAATTGAATTTGTACAAGTATTTGGTGGAAAAGATGGGGAAACGTGTACGACGAATGTATCTGGTGTGTTTTCATCCGGATCTATTGAATTATCAACGGTATCAAGTTGCGGAAGTGGACCTTGAAAAGGTATTAAACAGAAGAAAGGGGTAGACACTTATGTGGTTGTTTACATGGATTTGGAAAATGATTGAACGAATGGCCAGTTGGGAACATCCGACCATCGAATACAAGCCGTATGAACAGTTTTATCCGTTGGATATGAAAGAAACCATCGAAGAATCCATAGACCGTTTGATACACAAAGAGGTGGAAGAAATGACTCCCGAAGGGAAGGTCATTTTATCGTATGACGAATCTTCCAATACTTTTTTGTATTGGGCTCAAAAACCAATTGCCTACAAGTATTTGGAGGTGGTGGCACGAAAGTACGTGATTGTGTACGATTGTAAAGAAGTGTACGTGAATATGGTTAAGGAATTATTGAAGGCCATGCAAGTCAAGGAAGTCAAGCCCGAAGTCAAGGATTCCCCGTTTGTCGTATTCAAATCCTACAATAGAGTTCATAAGGTAAACAAGAAGATTGCCAATGAAACGGGAAACCATTACAAACATATGGGGAAAGAAAAAGTGGATCCCATTGTACCTACATATAAACCGATTACGTTTGTGGATTACAAAAAAATACAGAGTAAAGAGTAATGAAGGGTGGAAAAACTGCAGGAAATATATACGACGATATTGTGGAAACGCTGAATGGTAATTTACCGACCTTTGATTTCACCATCATACCCATTCCTCCCGCGGCCGCCGTGAACAAAGCAGTGAATGTGGCTGAAAATTTAGGGGACTTGATGGTAGAAGAACGGGAACTGGAACTAGAAGAGAAGAAACTGGAACTGGAAAAGCAGAGAATGCAGACTAACGACCCATCGAAACAACATAACGAAGATTCGAAGCCAAATAACGATGAATCGAAAAATAATGAATCGAAAAATGATGAATCGTCAGGGTCAGATTTGAAGCCAAATAACGAATCGAATGAAAATAACAAAACTGAATCGTCAGACTCGAAAACAGCTGAATCGTCAGAGTCAGATTCGAAGCCAAATAACGAATCGAATGAAAATAACAAATCTGAATCGTCAGACTCGAAAACAGCTGAATCGTCAGAGTCGGAATCAGATGCAAAAAATAGTCAAGTTCAGAAAGGAGGTATATTCTTTACGAAGAAGGAGTGTTCTTTTTTTTGAGCCATTCCAAATAGCCAATACTTTTTTCAAGACAAAAGGAAGAACCGAGCATTCGCTTGGCAATCTCCATCGCTTGTTTCTCTTTTTCGGTCAACTGTTCTACGTACATTCTTACGAGGGGAAGCATACGGTTCCCCTCGTCAATTTTTTTACAAATGCATAGTATATGATTGGAGAAGGAGGTTATGGATGTGTATATCTCGGAAATCACTGTGAAGGAAGGATGCAAGGCGCTTCCAAAGTGGTGAATCACGCTGATGCCTTGCGTGAAATCGCCAACGGAAAACGGATTCGAAAAATTCCAGAGTATCAGCACTATTTTGTCCCCGTTGAATCCTCTTGTGTGGTACATTCGCCCCACTACAGAAAGACATGTCATGCCTTGGACTACATGTACCACAACGACTATACTGTGTTGACCTTTCCATACATTCCTACCGTACCCACGGTCTTTGACCGAAGCGTCTTTGTCCAAATGTTACCCCATTTGTCCAAATTAGTCAAAGCCAAAATGATTCATTTCGACCTAAAAGCGGAAAATGTATTGCTCACCCCGAAACCCTTGTTGATTGATTTTGGTCTTTCCATTGATATGAAAAAAATAAACCTACGCGACGACTTTTTCATCTATGGACCCAAACAATGCGTATGGCCCATTGAAGTGCATTTGTTATGTTATGCGATGGACCATCGATTCACACCGACCTCGATTGAAAAGGTCTGTCGTGAAGTCTATCAGCATAATCCATTTCTAGAAGACCTCGATGAATGTATTCAACACTACTCTTTCCTGTCGACTTGTACAGGCAAAGAAGCGGTTCGTCGTTTGTTGCACGGATGGAAAACGTGGGACCTTTATGCGTTGACCCTCTTGTTGTTTCATACGGAAGAAGTGGATGCATTGCGTCCGAATCTACATTACGATCCCAAAAAACGATTATCGATTTCCGCGTCTAGACTTGCGTGATTTACGTGTTCCACCCATACGAGCACGGTTCACCAACAAGCGTGGGTGATGCGTGATGTTTTTTGTTTTAAACCTCTTTCTCCATTCTTTCATCATAACACTACAATAGAATAAAAAATTGATTTGCAACCCGTTCCTTATAAATCGTATATAAAATGGTTCGGAATATCACCGGTGGTAAAAAAGCAAAATCCGTGGCGAGGTTTGTCGCACCTGCCATGTTTCGACCGGCCAAAGAGGATGGCGAATTGTACGCGATTGTAGAAAAGAATATGGGCAATGGCATCCTCAATGTCAAATGCATCGATGCTAAAATACGACGTTGTATGGTGAGAAAGAAGTTTACAGGTAGACAACGCGACGTCTTGCAAGTCGGGACGTGGATATTGGTGGGTCTTCGTGAATTCGAAACCGTGAAAGACAAATGTGATTTGATTGAAATTTATACGCCGGCAGATGTGGCCCGACTTCAACTGTTGGATGTACCGTGGCACGTCTTTGGAGTAGAAAAAAACCAAGTCGACGACGGCATCGAATTTGTGGACACGGTAGACATTCAAGAATCGGCCCCGGTCTCGTTGGGACTGGATTCAACCGAGTTTGATTTCGATGACATTTAAGATGTATATTTTTTTCATGGATATACTATGGATGAAACGATATCAGACCAAAGACAGACACATTTATGTTGGGTATATAGCACTGCAAGAATGTGGACCAGACTCATTCAAAATGTGACGGATGAATTCGCGTCTACCAAACAAGGGAATTTAAAATGCAATACGTATTATGATTCGCAATGTATATCCTACACGTTTCGATGTTTTGATCGAAAATCGTTGAGTCCTGATTGTGAAAAGGACAACGAAAAGGTCTATGGGTTGTTACACGCGTACATATTTAATGTTTTAGCCAATCAGTTTGGCTGGGATAATAGGTTCACAGACTCCACCGCATCTTATTGGGTGTTGAATAATGTATTTAACGACCCATCCATGTTTACCGAAAACAATATATTTAACGTATTTTTTCCTCTGGTTAGAAGAACAAAATCAAACGAAATCTTATTTAAAAAACATATCAACTACGTGAATGAACTCATCCATTTATTGAAAACATTTCACGAACTTTTACAAAAGGATATTTTGAAGTTGAAAATGTATCATATGAATGTGAATGGTGCCTATACTGAAATGATTAATTCAGGTATGGTGTTTTCGAAGACAGATTCAAATATACGATCTATCTTTGGAAATTTGGGATGGGGGATTGAATTCTTTTGGGACATTACGCATGAACGTTTGTAATAAAATAGTGAAAACAAGAATACCTACGAAACTGATTTCTGAAACCTTTATGAATTATTTAAAATTTGCACTGGATAATGGTTGTTATGCAACTTTGGTTGTAGGTAGACACGTGACTACCATCGTTAAATGTGAAGAAGTGTTGAATTCCCAAAATGAATTAACAGATTTACAATTGTATGTTAAAAATTCTTGGGGGAATGTAAATGGTCCATGGTACTTGGGTAAGGTCCACCATAATGGAATCTTTCAAATTCGTTATAGTGAAGTGCTTGATAAATTCCTAGCAACCATACTATTTGTATTTCCAGATATCGAAGGATACGAGACTACCTCGTCTAAAAATTTATTCGAGGAAAACATCCATAGAGACTTGCATCGTAGAGAAATGGATGCATTGGATAAAACGCTAAGGGAAAAAGCAAGAGCCCGTGCAGAAAACTGTGATAGCGATAAAGATTGTATTTTTGGAAAAAAATGAGCTTGCAATGTAGCCACGAGAAAATGTTATGTATCAAAATGTAGGGCGGATGCAGACTGCGCAACGAATGACGTCAACAAAGATTGTAACAGCTGGACCAAAAAATGTTATCATAAGAAAACATCTCCCGCGATTGCGTGGCTATATTCCCTGTTCAAACGTAAACCCAAGGTGATTGAATCTGTCAAGGATATCGAAAAATGTACTGCAGATATTGACTGTGAAAAGAACGAAATCTACAAAGATTGTCACAAACGTACGAAAAAATGTTATACGAGTAAAACCAAACAAAAACTTTCGATATAAAATTGAATCTATATTTATGTTTTTATGTTTCTACATACACTATGAAGATTTCTTGCGGTGAGATCCAACATTACAACGCGCAATTCAGTCGGATGTTTTCGAGTCGGATGAAATTTGCGCGAGAATATTTCTACGGAGAGAACCTTTCGCAATTCAACCAACGTATCTATACGCATGGAGTGCGTTGTTTGAAGAACGACGTCAAGAAGAAACTCTATACTGAGGATACCAAACAGGCAAAGAAAATTGTCCGTGCCTGGATGTTGTATACAGAGGCCCTTGACCGAACCAACCAATTACGGGGCACCGTATTTTGTCCTCGAACGCAAACGGTGAATATGGACCGCTCACGTGAAATCCGAGAAAGGAAGGCCGAACAAGATGAGGCCGAAGAAAATCTGCGAAAAAAGGTGTACGGCGAGAAATGGCAACAGGTAAAATGGTGAAGATTTACCTTTTTTTTAGTCTTTGTCAATGTTGGAACCATTCATGGCAGGAGAACACGTGTTGATCCCCTTGTACGGAGACAACAACGGAACACATTGTCGAACCAGTTGTGCATTGTATTGACCGTACGTGAGACGAGTCTCGTTTTTGGTATAAGGCGTACACTTTCGAGGTGTATTTTCCGAGTACACAGAATTGGCAGAATTCACATCATTTACGGCAGACACCGTGTTCGTGCACGAAGGGCTGACCATATACCCCGTTTGTACAATGGGGTTCGGAAACGACGATTGACTCGTTTGTTTGTAAATGTACGTACCCTGGTCTTTGTCTACCCGATAGACGTTCGAGGGTGAAGCGTGTAAGATCCCCTTGTATCGTGTTTCAATCATACCTGAATTGTTCATCGTAGACCGTTTGATTTCGGTTTGAGGTACGATGCACGAACCCGAGTTGCTGATAATCAACGGATACGAGTTTCCCGTCGCGCGAGCACGCCATCCGGACACCCGGCATCTCGCGCCTTGACCGTGTCCCATGGGATTGGGTCCACGGAACGGGGTTCCCATGACGCTCCTTCCTAAAGTGTAGGGAAGCTGACGATAAACGCCGTTCAGGGAAAATTGTCCTTTGTTATTGCAGTGCGAGCTTCCGTACTGCGTCAAGGATTTTCGTTTCAACGTAGCAATCGACATCTGGTATAGACGAGCATTAAAAATTGAAGCATTCAAGGCAAATGAATAGGTGTATAAACACTACACGCGTATACAACCATGCAACCCTACCGTGTGAAACGAAAGGAATTCCGAGATGAATTTCCACAATTATGTTCGGCGCCTCCTGCGGCTGAACCGATGGACTTTTCTATCTTGAAAAACGTGGAAGAAATAGAAGTGAAGCCCGTGGAAGGATTGCCACCAGGATGGATCAATGTGAGGACTTACGTACAAAACTACGTAAAACCAGAAGATCCCGAGTTGGATGCACATACGTTATTTTACCGTTGTGTACGAAAAATGCGTGCACAATGGGAAAAATGGAATCGAGAACACGGTATTTATATCGATTACGACCATTATGACGATGGATTAGTGGAGGATGACGTTTCTGAAGACGAGAGTGAATCCTCGTATGCAGAAGATCCCGATGATGAATGGAGTGACTAAAATATGTATATTTTTTGATATTCTCGTGTATTTATATACGTAAGTGCGGTGAAACGTCACGAGAGCAGAATGGATGTCTAAAGGTCATTTCTATTGATTATGGATAAATTTATTGAATACCGATTTCGAAACATTTAATATTGGTAAAGACACTTCACCATCAGGGTACAACTCCAATCCATGCCATTGAGATCCAAGGAATGTCCTTTGTCGTCGTACAAACTGATGGACAATTGGGTAATGTCTACCGGTCCAAAATATTCACGCATTTGTAGTTGAAGGGGACCGCCTCCATCTACAAATAACCTCGCGGGTGCATTGTCAATCATGGTTGTTGTGCCGTTGTCATACTTGTTCCAATCGACTTTTTTAAACGGAATCTTGGCAAAAGTATCTGACCTCAAATGGGCAATGAAACGTCGATTCACGGAGGATTGATTTGCAATCGCGTTGATGGTGAATAATTGTTTCGACGTAAGTTGTCTCGGATTGGATTCCAATGCATTGACTTGGGTGGGTGTCACCCGTACTTGAGGTACACTGGCATTGAAATACGAAGGGGTTTGGAGTGGAACATTGGGAAATGTATTCACGGACAACAAGCTTCGATTGATTCGGTTGGTTTTGTAATCGTTCAACGACATGATAATGTACTTGGTTCCGTTGGCATCCACTGGACTAAGTGCTCTTGCCGTGTTCACACCCGATTCTTGGACGAAGGTAGTCAACGGTGAACGAAACCCTAACATCCATCCCAGATTGGAATTGTATCGACTGTTGGTCAACACATCAACCGAATAAGAAACGTCAAACCATAACAATTGGATAATGTCGGTACTGTTTATCGTAAACGTAGCAATGCCCGTATTTGGATGAACCGTGGTCGTACACATCAATCCAGTGGCGCTGATGGCGTCTGCGACTGCTGCAGGCAATCCATTGGTGCTGTAATTGCCTTCGGGTATGGTCAGGGGTGTGCGCGTCGTAACCGTTTCATCTGCTACCGACGTTCGACACAGTATGAATCCGGTGGTCCCTTTAGACCTCGTGTTGTTGAACCAAGACTGAGGGATTTCCACCGAGTACAAGGACATGGAAACTACGTTCAACATCGTTTCCGTGATTTCAAAATCAAACGAGTCCGAGGACAAATTTTGATTTTCAATCAACATACGACAAGACGAGTCAATGTTGATGAATCGTGTGACGGTATTCTTCAAATCCGGATTGAGGATACCTCGCTTGACCTCGGTTTGAAACGTCGTGGTCACTGGTTCATCGGGATGAACCTCATCCAACAAACGTTTTTTTACTTGAGTAAAAAACTGTACAAGGTCCTTGTTTTTTTCAAACCGTTGAAGGACGATATCCGTGGCTTGAATGACGGCTTCATGCGTAAGATCTTGAATGTCCAACAGGTGGGTTAAATCTTCCGTGGTGTAGTGGTCTACGTCCAAATCCATTCTACTTTGGAAAGAGAAAGGGTTTAAATCAGTTGAAAAAATAGTTGGGAAAGATATGTCGACTCGAAAGAATTGGGGAACACGTGACCCAAATACTTCGTTATTTCATAAAACCATTATACGGAGATATACAGATAACCTACCGAGTGTTGTCCGATTGATTTGCAATGAAGATATCTTGAATTATCTCGGTCCGACCTACATTTCGGAACAAAGTAGAAAATGTTGTGGGGGTAGAGTAAAGGAAAGGTACCAGATGAATTCTTTCCTCTACACATTGGTGCAAAGAAGGCGCGAGTTTGAACTATTGTCGGCCATCGATTCGAACAATACGTTGTTGGGGTTTATCGTATGCCAATTAGGGGAATGTAAAATGCTGGATGTATGGAGTGTGAGACTCATCTGTGTCAAAAAAACCACGAAAATGTCGAGTTTATTATTGCTGGGTGCAATGATGTATGCGATCAAAGAAAAGGGAGGAAAATTTGCGGTACTCGAATTGTCCGGCGGATACTCGAATATCCAAGGCTTTATCTCTTATTCCAAAATGGGATTTATTAAAAATCTATCCTTGTACAACTATCGCCCGAGAGAGTATGAGTGTTTTTATGACCCGGCTAACTTACCCATGTACGTTTCGTTAGAACATTTGACCCAACAGAATATTGTAGAACTTGTGGCCGGCCTAAAAGAGCTACGGTTGACTGCCAAGCAGGATGATACCGGATTGTTTGAACGGTATCAACAAACCCATATACATCCTAGAAAGGTCCTTGAATACTGGAATGCAGACTATCGGTCCAAGATACGACGACTTCCGAGGGAGATCGTTCTACACCCTCAATATTATACGTATGAATAAATTCACGATTTTTATAGTGGTATTGTATGTATGAATATTTTACACACAGTCTGCACGGTACGAGAAAACTAGTAAATATTCTTAATTCGGGTGGATTGGATGATACCTGTACAGATCATGAAATGTATGACAACATACCGGGCGGTATACCCAATGGTATTTATTGTCATTACATATGGGATGGGTTACCGATTGTATATCGTGATATGCAATGGGCTTATAATCCTATTATATTTGTGATGGATACTTCGATAGCCAAAAGGAATGAAATGTATATTTGTGATTCCGTAAGCTATGGTCACTGTGTAGAACATCCCGAATCAAGAATCCGGCATTCAAAAGGGAATCTAACACGTAAACCCAATTTTAATCCTTTGAAAAAGAAAATTCTTGAGGATTTGCATAAAAATGTAGAACAAAAAAAATTAAAGCGGACAAATAAAAATATGATGGTTTATTTATTTAGTCACGAGGTAATTTTCAAGGGGAAAATACCATTATCCTTTGTAAAGGCCATTTTAATACCCAAGGATGAATATAAACGGTTAGGAAATGACATTCCGATATTAGAGGAATACTTGAAACAGAGATCCATTCAACTCATTCCTTATGCGCCTTACACTAAAAACTTTCACAAATATTATGAAATGATAAACCCATGAACACGCAGCGCAATGAGCACAGCGTGGATGCGACATGAAAAGTGACAGAATTATGCAGATGGACCGAGAAATTTAAATATGCGTATTAGTATGGGGAAACGAACACTGAAACGAAAAACTCTAAAACGAAAAAAATGTAAACGTACCTTAAGAGGAGGTGTTTCCGCCGAGGATATTCAAAACATTATAAAGTCAATTAAATACAATGACGACAGATTTGACGAAGACGACGGATTTTCTGAACACTTGTTTGATAGGCTCGCCCCTATAGATGAAATCGCCCATCGGAATGGGCACGAGGAACTACTTGATGTTCTAGGAGACATCCATGAGCATTTACACAATTTCAAGGGTACGCTTGATGAAGCGGAACAAGCGCGACTTACTGTAGACCAAATTCCTGCATTGAGAGATGATTTGATTTCATCACTGGAGAATACGATAAACTTAGTGATAACTATACCAAATTACATGAACGACGCAGAAGGGAATATTGCAAGACCCATCACCGTCCGTATGATTGACGAAATTCGTGCTGAAATCATGTTTATCCAAGGACAATTTAATAGACTGAATTAACTTTTTTTGTTTCCATTCAGATTGTATTTGGATGGCACTTGATTGAACAATTCATCCATGATATTGACGGTACAATGGTACGTAATGCTCACCTCTTTGAGTTGATCATTGCAATATTCACGTACGTGGTCTAATTGTTGCAATCGATCCCGTACTTGCTCTACGGCCTCGTACACCAAGGGTTTATGTTCAGGCCATTCGTGTTCAATGTATTCGGGAAAGTCGCGAACCATGCCTTGAAACGTTTCAATGCCACTGATGCTAATCAATTCTAAAATATGATGCAGGTCGGTATTCTTCTGATAATCCGTCTCTGTCTTGTACACCACATCAGCGAATGCCTCTTTGGTCAGCCGATTCATCATATAGTTGACGCGGTGTCGACGCATCGTTCCCTCGTGTTCATTGATTTTTCGTCGAAATTCGTGCGTCGTATACTGCACCATTTCGGAAATACGTCGATGCACGCGCACCAAATTAGACCTCAAATCACTCATGGTCAAATGGTCCTCACTTGAAAATTCACACATTCGTCGCACGGCATCTAATGCACGCGACACGGCACGAATGTCTGGCACTCCTCCACATTGAACGTCACCCGCATTACGTAATTGAACTCCTTTCTTATGCATCAATTCATAGTAGTGTGGATTGTGAACCGTGCCGGTCTCAATCTTGCCCGTACGCCAACTAAACGCTGTGTTGCAGTGGACTCCGTCCGTTTGAGCCGTACAATACATTTGGTCACATCCGTCAATTTTACAAATACGAGCACCACACTTGGGACATCCTTTGGATTCACGCTTGATCATTTCAGCACTGAGACGGTTGGATTCGATACATTCGTGACCCAATTCTTTCAAGACGAAGCAGTCTGAACAAATGGACTTTTGACACGTTCCGCATTTGTATTGAGACGACAAGAATCCACGACATTCCAATGGACATGGCATGACGAATTGCTTTCGAGTATCCGTGACGATAGGGTCTCGATCGACAAACCCAAGCAAATGCTCTGGAATGACTTCTCCTCGAATCAAATATTCGTTGGCTTGAATTTGCATATTCATTCGACGCATCCGCATACGAAGTTCTTCATATTCTTTGGTAATCTTGGCGTTGACCTTGCGTAACCGTTGGCGCTCCACTTCGGCTTCTACATAAGGTTGAGTTTCCGGCATTTTTCCCATTTCGATACTGGTCAATACTTGAGTTGCAGTGTCCTTGTACTGAGACAAGACCCACGAACGATTCAGCTTTCGAATCAGAAAACTCATCGGGAATCGAACATGGCATTGCATACATTGAGGAAGAGTGTTGGATCCCGTCAAATACGTACGCGTACATTCCTTGCAGGCCACATATTCACAGGCAAAGCAAGTGACTGGGCTGCGTTCACGCTTGTTCAAGGTATTGGCACAGATGAGACAATCCATGGTGTATACTCTCTAAAGAGTTAAAATTGTAAATCAATTTTTCATGGAATGGCTAAACGTTCTCGTGGTTCGGTTTCTTGAATAAACGCCAATTGATACAAATCTCGATCCACCTCAAACAAAGGGGTATCGTGACCTTGTAGAAACTGCATGGTTCTACATTGTTCCAACCACGCTTCGGGTATTTCCAGGTGCATCCGTTCCGCCAATCGTTGAAACAAGAGTATCGTCAAAACGGGCATTGGATGGTTGTACGAAGAAAAGAGTTTCGTCGTTTGAAGGTGTTCATCAATGTATGCATCCAAGGCTTCGTATCCATCTTGTAATTCTTGAGAGAGTTTACGTCGGGACTCTTGGAATGCTTGGTACAAGGAGATATATTCGAATTTCACGTGAAAGACGTGGAGTAAATCATGGACGTACATTCGCAACTCTAGATTCGGGACCACATAGACTTTTGTGTCTGGCATCGGATTTGATTCGAAAAAAAAGTCCACGCGCAGAGAGGGTTCACATACAATGAGGTCAACCTGTTTCAGTATATCCGTCATATCTGGCCACTCTTTTGAAATGTCCAAACGATACACGGTTTGACCCAATCCATGGAAATAATAGGCCAAGGGGATGAGCCTACAAGAACCAATCAACAGCATACTATAACCACGATTTGTTGGCGAAGCAGTCTCTTAATAATTGGATAAATCCACCCTTCGAGTTGGAGAGAAGTTGGTCACTGTGGGTTGCCATCCAAATATCTACCATGACATCACTGAACCGTGTATCTTAGATGAATGCAAATTGCGACCCATTTTCTGAGGAAAGGTTGTGAAACAATAGACGATGAGACCTTTGGATCTGAAATAGTGTACCACTTCTTCATTGTCCGTGGCCAAGTAGATGGCAGGATACGAATGAATCAGCGTTTGATTCTCTTCGTATAACTTTGGATAATCGCATTGGTAATCCGTGCATCTCACCTGAATACATAAATAGTGTTCCGGTAAGAGTTATCTCTTCGTTCGACAAAGTTATTTCAAAGAGTCTTTCCATCGGAAGTGTTTGAACATATTGAACCCTCTATCGCTACCATTAGTACATACAAGATCACATTCTCTTCTACTTCCTCTGGTAATGTACAGAGTACATCCTTGTATGTATACGCAATGCGACCCCAAGTAAATATGATTTTACCATCGAAGATATCCTTCAAATCCATATCGTAGACCGTTTTCATTAGGTGTGTTTTGATTTGTGCGGTATCGTATAAGATGCGAATCCCGAGGTCTTCCAAGTCAAAATAATCACCCAATTCAATAGAATAACAAGATAGTTTCATGGCAAACAATAGAGTTCGATTATACTTTTTACAATATTCGATACTTTTCCCTAGTCCACCTAAAATATCATTGAATCCTCCCTTGGTACAAAGAGAACATACTTCATACATTAGAACACGAGAAATATTCAACAAAATGAATTGGAACGAACCATCCGACCATAACAACATGGAGACACTTCCTGAATTGTACGAAATCCTTGCCTTCTTCCCCATCCGAGACTTTATGAACATTCGTCTAATTTCATCCACGTTCCGCGAATGGAGCAAATCCTACGACCGAACCATTTGTACCGGGAAACATTCACGATGGAAACAACTCTTTCCAAAAGCCCAGTTGATTCAACCCAAAAATCATGAAGAGTATTTTAATGGATATATTAAATTGGAAAAACTTACCTTGAATCATCCCATTGTACAAGAAAATGCGTTTTCTCAACTGCCTCATCTCAAAATCCTGGAAGTATGGTCGCATCGGCGAATCCAACACATGTCGACCCCAATGTTCCGCCACTTGTCGCAGCTGCATACCTTAAACATGTTCAGCAACCACGATTTGACGGATGAGGCCTTGTCGTATTTACCTCAATTGAAAAGGTTGTTGTTGGACCATTGCGTTCAAATTACCTCGAAAGGCATTCAATCCTTGAAACAGTTGGTGGATTTACATTTGCATACCCAGATGCGCATCACGGACGAGGCTTTTGAAGGACTTGCTATTCAAGAACTGTACATCAATCAGAATACATTGGTCACCGATCAAGGTATTCTTTCACTGAAACATCTGACCAAATTAACCACGTTTAAAACGCCCCACATTCGCGGAGTTGGATACAAGGCCATGCCGCAGTTGACCACGTTGTATTTGAACGGAGTATTTCTATCAGACTATTCGGATTTCAAACATGTCCGTTTCTTGATTTTGAACCATTGTACGCTTCCGGATGAAGACTACGAGAAGTGGACGAGTTTGCGTACGATTCAAATTTACAATACGTTTATCGCCTATCCGTCGGCCGTGTTCAGAATTCCCTTGACACACTTGAGTCAATTCACGATAGAACACTGTCCTTGTATGGTTCCGTACGAAGCCGCAATGCGAACCTACTTTGGAGAAAAGTTGATGTGCAAACATTTGCAGTATTTGCATCCGATGTATTAAGCGTTCCCATTGGACGTGACGGTTTCACACACCTGGTACAGTCGTAAATCAATGTAGTCTAACTTGGTTGTGCCAGCGCTTGCACTGGTATCGTGTCCGAGTGTTTCATATCGAGCACCGTTAGGATCACTGGAGGGAAACCCTTTCAAGGACGTAAAATTCCCAAAGGTTGAGCCCCACCCATTTCCACGTTGGCTGATGATGGTTCGTTGAATGGATTTGGCAATATAAGCCCACGTGGTACATCGTTCACCATCTCGTATTGGGAATTCCCAATCTTTTCCATTTTTGGTGGTAATTCCATATCCAATCTTATCCGTCACATAAAGGGTTCCACTGGCCTTTGGATTTGGATTGGGTTCCGTCTTTTGATGGGTCACCGCATATCTTACACCTTTTTTATCAGAATGATCGGCGGGGATGTCTGTGTTGGCATTGAAATCAGAGACGTCACAATCATACCCATACGGTCCACCTCCACTGTTCACCGTGGGGCATGTTGGTTGATGAATTGAGGCGTTTACGCTCGTTGGAAGGGTAGGTGCATCAGGCCATTGTAAACTGGCTAGGATATAGGCTTGCAGTATATTTTGATCTCCATCGTTCGCGGTATACAATCCAGCCGTATTGGTGAACATGGGATTCAAGGCTTCGGCAATCGGACGATTGATCTTCGTATCGTCAAAGCCGTCCGTATTGGTTTTTCCACCTGCAACCCAGGCTGGACTGTAGCCCATACAGTACGAGGGAGTCGTCCATTGGACATGGGAACTCTCGCTCTTGTTGCCTCGGTAAGGGTTGTATCGATTCGCCCAATAGGTCGTCTTGCAATCGGTAACTGTTTTACTTTGATAATAATTTTCGGGAGGGAATTGAAACACATCAAACGAGTGTAATTGTTTTGCATTCAAAACCTCATTGACCCAGTCGGCATCTATAGGCGCATCTTGGTTCTCATTTGGGGGATCATCTCGTGGCGTCACGGCATAACTCACGTAGGAAGGAAGCCAAAACGTGGTGGGATCTGTATTGGTTTGTGCATAGTTATTTGGATCTGTGAGCGGGATTTTATCGGTCTCGCTATCGCCCCATGTATACATATTTCCTCCATTTTGGATGAACAATAAATGCCAAAACGTGCGATGCCATTTACAGAAATTGGTATAATCGTTCATTCCGACGTATGCAATGCCCAGATAACTGAAAATTTCAACGGTCAAGGAACCCCATCCACTGTCTGGTATGCCGTACATCGGGAAATCCGTGTACACGTAGGGTGGAATCGTACTAGGAAGTGATCCATAGTTTGCTGCAGCGATACGCGCGTCTCCATAGGTACAACCCGGTACCTTGGGAGTATTCTCTTCGTAAAACAAGAAACATTGGTGATTCTGACCATCCTGATATTGTGTTCCCTGATAATTCGGGCCAAAGGATAATTCGTCTTCTTTGGTGACGTTCACGTCGCGAATACGTAAATTGGTCAAGTAGGCTTTGGATAAAATTAAATTGGCATAATTGTTGCTTGCCCTTGGTTTACTCCCATCGCTTGCGATGGGCTCGATTCCATCCTTGCCCCATGCGTCTGCCGTATTAAACCCATTTCCTCTTGCAGCAGCCATTTTATACACTTGAATCAAATCATAGAAATGTTCATTTTCAAAATAAGGAATCGGAGGTGTCGACGTTTCTCCGTAGATCTTCCATCCAGTGATCGCATCGTACTTAAGCATAATGGCAAAATTCTCTCTGGCCAAAAAGTCTTTGGTACAGATGAACCCACATCCAGCCAATCCAAGCTGTTGCCCTCCACTACCCATTGAATCTAACAACGGATAGATTTCAGTGTTTGGATTTGGTGTACTAGTAGTCAACGAACTTATCAACTGATCAAGTGTCAAATCGTTGCTCAAGTCCTTGATTGCGTTAGAATAGTCTATAATGACTTGTTCCAGAGGATATGCCTTAAACTCTAATGCATCAATCAACGCCAACAAAGGTGGGACCATATCACCAGAATATCCATCGGGTGAGTTGTATAAATTCCAGATGTTGACATTCAAGGTGAGGCGTCCAGGTTTAGACTGATCCACATAATAAGAATCTTGTTGAGCACCATAGACCAATGCGGCGGCCGTATTGTAGGCAATTTTTAAGACGCCGGCGTCCCCGGCGTTACTTCGTACATAATGAGATAACCTCCAAGGTTGACGACAACGGTCCGCCGTCATTTTAGGTTCAGAACCATTCATAAACGACACGGACAAAGTACCGTCCGTATTCACATTCATATAATCTCCGCCGGGGATCATGGTTGGCAAATAATAGGCTGCTTTGGATAAAGAAGACAAATCTCCATAGTTCATCTCTTGGAGGGATTTCGCCGGTGGGTTGTAGGGGTCTATAAATTCACAATTGGATGAATTCACGAAAACATTGGATAGTTGGGTTTCTATCAACGTATTGCCCTCATAAATGTCTTGGTAAATCGGTATCGAGATTGGAGCTTTCTCAATGGGTACATTGACCAACATTAAACATTTACCCGTTACATTGTGTTGTTGTACGTGAACGTCTACACTGCTTGTACCAAGTCCACCCCATTGCAGATTAATATTTTGGCCTACATATAGATTCGTACCATCCGTCGGTTTGGATTGCATTCGAAACACCAAATTTGTATTTAGCGTATCAATTGTATTGTACATTGTACCTCCAATTGGATGCTGTAGATAGGTGGTTGTATTCAGTACGTAAAATCCGAATCCATCATCCGTTGTCGGCGTTTCAAACAATACACCCGCATTTTTAGCGTCCTCCGTACCGTTTGTATACAATTTCGTTTCATTTACACCTGGATAAGGATCCCCGTTAGGAGCAGTACCTACATAGGTGGGTCGTTCACATACAATGTCTACGTAATAATAATAATTGTCAAAGTTTGGAATAACCGCTAGAATTTTACAGGTTGCGATATAGTTGCATTTATCACCAATGTAGTTGATCACGGTGAGTGTATTATCCGCGGTAGATATCTGAGTAGGGATAACTACATCGACCGGTTGTTGGTCTCCACCACTAAAAGTAAAATAGGGACTGTCCACACGGATGACATCGGACAGATTCAACCAATACTCTCCATTGTTGATACCAAGATTTCCTGTCAATGAGTTATACTGTAGCTCATTCTGATTGATCTTCAAGACAATAGGGGTCGTCTCACTGGATTGTGATTCAGGCGGAACTTTTAAAGGGGGTAGGGAATTGCAGTTATCTGTTGCAGAGTCTGTAGATATATCTTCGGGACGGGATGAATAGGCGTACACATAGTCCAAATTGTACAAACCGGCTTTCATCAAGGCCATATTGTCCTGATAGACCGTGTGCCATTGAACGGAGATACTTGATTCGTCGGTAATGGTAAATTCTTTCGTTAACACGCCTTTATACATCAGGTAAAATGGTTGATTATAAAAGTAACTCAAGGGTTGATTGGAGCTAATTCCGTCATTGCAACGTAGGCTACTCACAAGATTGAGGTCAATGGTGGTGATCGCACCAAAATTATAAGAATAACGGTTGCTATCCGTATTGTTTGGGGTGACTAAATAAATGGTGGCATCGGGAGTAAATCCAGATAGAGCAATGGTATCGGTAGGCAAATAGTTTTTTTTATAGGGTGTCATGTTAAATAAATCACGAATCGTAAATCGGTCTGTTAACGTACCTTGGTACATCAAATAAAACGGATCACCATAAAAAGTATTCAAGGGTTTCTTGGGACTAACTCCGTCACTGCAACTCAATGTATTCGCCTTAATGAGATCAATTTGGGTAGTTGCACCAAAACTATAAGAATAACGGATACCCGTACTCGAGGGGGTTACCAAATATACGGTAGTCTCTGGTGTAAAGCCTGAAAGAGTAATGGAATCTACCGCATAATAGGAATCACTGTCCAATGTAATTCCTGTAATTGTAAACTTACTGGAGACGACTCCATTGCATACAAGATAGAAAGGGTCTCCCTTAAATTCATGAATTGTTTTTTTGCTTTTATCTGAAACATTCGTCATTTGTCTAACATTACTTAATCGGACATTTGTAGTTCTCCCGAAAGAATAAGAATAACGCATGGGATCCGTAGGACTTGGGGTTACCAAATAAACCGGCTTGTCCGCGTGATTGGATAGATCAATGGTATTGTTATATTGATAGGAGGATTGAAACGGCTGCATCGTAATACCATTCATTATAAACATACCAGAAATGGCTCCATCACACATCAGGTAACAATTTTCTCCGTAAAATTCGGTTATGGATTTCTTGGTAGAATCGAACATACTGATGAGAGTCTTCACGTATCTGAACGCAATCGTCGTGATTTTTCCAAAATTGTAATAATGGCGTGGACGAGAAACGGGAACTACGATGAGAAAAACAGATTTACCAGGCGTCATACCCTGAAGAGTAAGGTTGTCCAAGGAAGAATACGCCAGTTTAGTTGGAATCATCGCTATGGGCATATACATTAGCGATATTTTTTTAACATAAACAGATGTTGTCGTATACAGGTATGAAGATTTATACAAAGACGGGGGACCAAGGCAACACCTCCTTGTACGATGGTTCTAAAGTGACCAAAGACCACCTCTTGTTGGAATGTATTGGGGAATTGGACGAATTAAATGCTGACTTGGGTTGTGTCCTGGCTTCCCTCGACGAATCGTTCGGCACAATCGTCTCGTTGGTGCAGCGAACCCAATCTTCGTTGTTTGATTTGGGAGCATTGATTGCTCATCCAAATCACCCGGAAAAGAAAAAGTTGACGTTTGATGAAACGGGTGCATTGACCCATGAATTGGAACTGGCCATCGACGAAATGACAGTTCCATTACCGAAATTGACCAACTTCATTTTACCCGGCGGCAATCTAACCATGGCGTTTATCCACAAGGCTCGAACGGTATGTCGACGCGTAGAACGACGGATGGTCGCTCTGAAAAGCAATGAATGGGTCTTGGAACCAGCGTGTTATGTGTACATCAATCGATTGTCGGATTTCTTGTTTACGTTGGCGAGGTACGCTGGACATTTGCATCAAGTGCCTGAGGTAATTTATCGGCGCACGCATCTGTAAAGGTCGAACCAAACGAACTCATCATTCCATTCAAGGCTATGATAATTCCGGTCATCATATAGACTTCCGCGCCTAATCCTCCTCGTTTGGTCTTTCGCCGTTTTCGAGTGTACATTATTAATCTCTATATTAATTTATCGTGTATACGTGTTAATGCACCGTAGATTTAAAAATTCCGTTTAGGTATGGAGGAATGTCTCATTTGTTTTGATGAAACGACCGACTTTGTCTTTTTCCCTTGTGCTCATAAAGTATGTTCCGGGTGTCACAAACGAATCATCCGATGTCCCATCTGCAATTACGTCTTTGACCCAGAAATTCAAATCGTTCAACGAGTTCAAATCGTTCGAAAATCTGCATGTTCAAGAATCTGTGCATTCTTTGTGTTGATGTTTGTTTCGTATGGCGTCTATCATTCCTTGAGACAATCACCTTAGATGGATTTCATCATGACATCGTTCACACACCGTCATTAAATTGGCCAAATGATTCTTGTGAAATACCGAGGCTTGGGTTTGAATAAATCCTTCCACAGCTTCTTTTTGGAAATGAATGTGATGGACCTCTTGTCCTGTTCCTCCACATTTTTCACATCGTCCCACCAATTTATGTACGTTGTAACGCGAGGTTTTCAGATTCAACAAACTCGTAGAATGGTACTTGCTTCGAATGTTGTAAGCAGCTTCCATAAAGTCCGCAGGCAATTGCAGGGATTTGCACACTTCCAATCCATACATGGTGTCTCCAGATCCATCCTTCAACTTTCGGTCGTACACCAGTCCCGTCTCTGGGTTGTACACCACGGCCATATGCTTCATCTTCACCGTATTCAAGGAAGTGATTTCTTCGTATTCGGTAATTTCGTGCAAATGTGTAGCAAATAAAAAACTACTTTTTCGTTGATGTAAATGTTGAATACCTGCAACAAAAATACTAATGGCACTTTGCGTTTCGGTACCTGAACACAACTCATCTCCTAAAATCAAACTGTTCGCATTGCTCATGTTTAAAATGGTGCGCAACTCCGACATTTCCACCGCAAACGTGGATAATCCTTTGAACAAATTGTCGTTGCCCAAAATACGGGTAAACAAGGTTCGGTACGGTTTGTAGGAAAAGGTCGTGCACGGCACATAGAGTCCGGCTTGCGCCATAATGACGGCAATCCCCAACGCTCGAATCAGACTTGTCTTGCCTACCGCATTGGTTCCGTACAACAACCACGATTCTCGACCCAACGCCACGTCGTTGGCTACATACAATTCGCTCGTTTGAAATTGTTCAATCAAGGCATGGCGCAATTGTTTCGCATCGACAAACGATTTCTCCGAGTCAACCAACACGGGTTTGCAGTACTTGTACTTTTTCGCAATGGACGCTTTGGTATGAATCACGTCCATCAACGTGACACATTGAATGACCGTTTCCAATTGAGGTTGGAGCGTTTCAAATTGTTTCACGAACCGTCCAAACGCACAAGCCACCAAGTCTTTCATCGAATGTTTTAGGGTGGTCCACGAAGTGCACAACGCTTGGAGTTGGGGTTCCACGACAAACGAGTTGGTGGCACTTTGCGCTTCAAACGACACTTGGCTTTTATCCACGGTGTATGCAAACGGCTTTCCACAAGCCCGAAGGGTGACCGTGGTAGTAGGCATTGCATCTAGCAACAATTTACATCGTCGTTTCGTAGAAATCAGTCCCAATTGATGTTTTTCTGTTTCGTGCCATTTGAGGTAATCCGTATTCTTCTTTTCTTTCCATTCAATTAATCCATTCAAATAGACTTGAATGGATTTGATTTTCTCTTCAGTCTCTAGCCACCGATCGTACTGTTGGTCCAACGCTTCGTCAATGCCTCGGCGCATAATGTTCACGTCGAACGAATCCTCTCTGGCCACTTCCACATTCAGATGGATGCAAATGAATGCTTGGAGGGTGTCGCAACACACGTCCACGTCTTTCACTTTTAGATACGTTCGCACGTGGTCTTCGCACGAGGCATAGAGTCGTTTCACGGCGTGCAATTGGTCGTACAACTGGACAAACGAGAGGGGGGTCGTCTTGTTCAGATACACTTGTCTTTCCCATTTGGTCAAATCTTTGATGTGACTCAACTCCGACCATTCGTGTGGATGGTCCAACATATACTCGGTCATGTCGTATTCCTTTTGAAGCACGTGTTCGTCACAAATGGGATGCAACAACAATTCTGTAAAGCGTCGTTTTCCCATCGGCGTCACGCATTCGTTCAGCAGATTGGTGACGCACGAATGTTTGCCCGATTTCACCGACCCATCATCTAGGAGGTTGAGCTGTTTTAAGGAATGGTTGGCAAGAACCAAACCCTCGGTTTTCCATTCGGGTTCTGCCAATTTATGTACCAAGTAAGGATTGTGTTGGTAGACAAAATCCAGTAAATAACAAAAGGCTTGCGTTGCAAGGGTATAGTCGTAAAACGGTTCGATGTGGGTGTAAAACCGAGAAAGGATTTCCTTTTGGTAAGTTTGCTTTTCGCAATTGACGAGGCGTTTCTTGTACGTGGGGTCTTCCGTATGAATCTTGTGAAGAAGGGTGCATTCGATGCCTGCATAACGAATGATGGGATCCATGTCTTGGTTGGAAATCAAGAGGACTTCACTGGGGCGCGTAATGGACAAGAATCGTTCCAATTGATCGTACGTGGTGTTTCGCTCTTCCTTGTACTGAAATACGCCCGTTTTGCCCGTATAAATGTCAATGTTGGCAATCCCAATGACCGTATAGTTTCCCTTGTTCACCACTTTTTGTTCAATCACTTCTACCCAAATACAAGTGATGGAATTCGACAAGCGAGGGGAATCGGAAAAATAGGTGCCGGGTGAAAAGATGCCGGCAAGTGTACGGTTTTTGGTGTCGTCTTGCGTATAGACCACGGCCGTAAATCCGCCTTCTTGAATCTTTTTCAAGTAGCGTTCAAGTTGGATATCTTTAAATCCCGCCATCCAAATTTTGGTCTTGTCTTTTTCCACGACATTTAAATCGCACAATTTAGAAAAAGACTGGATGTTGGCACTCAAGTCTTTGGCATAGACTTCAAAAAAAGAACCCACTTGCATCAAGAGTATCGTATTCGTACCATACTCTTGTTGATATTGGTTCAGCAGGTGGAAATATTCCTGAGTCAAGGCCATTACGTAGTAAACTCTAGAGTTCGCTTTATGTGTCTTGAAGACAACGATTTAGAATAAATTGAAACGATTTATCCAATGAATGGACAGTACAAAGTTCACATAATGTCAACTACCTACTACCCCAACAACAAACTCACCGTCGTGCTATACGGCACCCCAGAAGGGATGCAGAAGGCCTTGGAGGAATTCTCTGCCCGAGAAGCCGCCAAGGAAGCCGAACGAGCTGCCAAGGAAGAACAAGATCTCGAGAATGAGTGTTTGGATGCAATCCTGCATCATCAAGAAGAAAGCTACGCATCGAGAAAACCGGAAGTCTACAAGCGCTGCATGAAGAAGTGGTTCGAGGAAGAAAGGATGAGGAAATGTGAGTCCGAATTCCCACGCTAAGGTGGGAAACTTTTTTTTACAAAAGGTAGGATTGTTCGGAATGCCACTCTCTAAACTTGAAATGTCGTGTGTTTTCGCGTTCACTGGTGGAGGTGTATTGGTTGCCGCTTCCCAAGAGCGGCCCACAACTTGGTGAGCTTTTTGCTAAGCAGAATGAGAACAATGTGCGCACAGGAAAAAATCTCATACTTTATCCGATTTGCCTTTAATTCAATAATTCTCAAGTTTCAGTTGCGATGTTGCAAGGTCACATCTCCAAAACTAAACTCTTTTCAAACGTAAAATAAAATTTAAATGAGTTATATTACAGTGACTTATCAGAAAAAAAACCAATGTCTGCAAAGAATAAGTTAGTCGTCACCGTGGAGGTCATTACTCCTGAAAATTCAACCGCCAAGGTGTTCAGAGATGAATACAATGCCGAAGAAGAAGCACGACTAGCCGTTAATGCTAATAAACTTCTCGCACCGGACGAACACAAACGAGTCGCTGATGCTGTCAGCAGATGGATCGACTCGGTGGATTTGGTTTTCGTCCCACGCTAAGGTGGGAACCTTTTTTATAATGCAAAAGGTATGGGAGGAGGATTGTTTGGAATGCCACTTTCTCTAAACTTGAAATGTCTTGTGTTTTCGCTTTCACTGGTGGCGGTCTATTGGTTGCCGCATCCCAAGACCGTGGCCCACAATTTGGTAATGAGCTTTTTGCTAAGCGTATCTGCGTACATTGCGATGGCGTGGTACGATGTCCTGTACGATTGCAACGACCGATTGAAGCCAACGTTGTTGGGATGGATGACCAAATCGTTTAAGCCTCCCGAATATGCCGCGGGGTACGAGGAACTTCCTCTCAAAACGCAGAAATTCATACGAACGGTGGATGTGGTTGTGTTAAGCGTGGTCGTGTTTACATTCTTGTATCCTTTTTTGTTTAAAAAAAGAGTCTAGCTCTACCAATCCTCCTTCCAGTCATTGCTCTCAGCTTCGAAGATAAAGTGACGGACTTCGTCCATGATAGACGTCAGTTTTTCAATATCATCCTCGACGTCTAGCATCTTCTTGAGCAACTCGAATACTTCATCGTCAAAGTCACAACTCACACCCACATAGGGGTGTAGTTCGAAGTCTTTGATTAGATAAATCAGATGGTCAAAACCTGTCTTGATTATATTGCCATCGTCGTCATAACCTGGTCCAAAGATCTTGGCGTCTCTTTCCTTATTGAGTTCCCAGTATGCGATTATATGTGCGGCGTACAATTCAGCGTCGTGCGAATCAGTCTTCAGTTTCTCGGCGTACACTAGCCCGGGCCACGTATCACCCAATCTCTTGGCGTACGAATCAGCATTAGATGGATCTACAAATACAAAGGTGTATTTGCCTGTCACTTTTGCACTCATTTTTGTAACTGTTCGTCGTTACGTTACCTATTCATAATGAGGTGAGCGTTTAAATTTTATCGATTATATACAATCAAGGTCCATAGAAAAAGACCTAAAGTGAGCTTCTTTTCCACATTCCATAGCGTGACGGTTGTATTTTTTACACAGGATTAAATTGTGTCTGCAAAAAAATGGAACATGGACACACACAAGGACCGATACAAGTCGCATACTCTCTAGTCGATTTGTCTTTAATTCACACATTCAGTATTATCAGTTTTAGTTGCGGAAACTGATTGTCTGGCATCTTTCACTGAAAACAGAAATGGACGTGGAAATGAATTTGACCGTCCAAATGTTGGAAAGGCTGCGTTTAGAAAAAATATCCTCCTAATGTATGAATTTCACACTCACGAACAACGGAACTGAATGCGAGTTATCCAGTTATACGGGAACGGCTACCACTCTGGAGATTCCTAGAATGCTCGGTGGAGTACCCGTAACGGCCATCGGTGCTGGTGCATTCGTAAATAACACGACTCTGGTTGGAGTCACGTTTGAAAGCCCTTCGAATGTCACCACGATTGAGATGGCTGCATTCCAGATTTGTAGCAATTTGGCCTCCATCACGGTTCCAGCTTCCGTACTCACCATTAAGCGACAAGCATTCCAGAATTGTACGAGTTTGACAACCATCTCGTTGCCTTCCGTCCTCACAATTGAGGATCAAGCATTCCAGGGTTGTATTGGATTGACCTCCGTCTTGTTCCCTAAAGTCACCTCCATTGGCAGTAGTGCATTTTTAAATTGTCGTGTTCCCTCCTATGTTTTACCCGACCCGAATCCTACCTTCTTTACCAGTACGTTTCAAAATCTTTCAAATGTAACCGTAACTATCTATTACAAGACGACTCAACCTATGGTTACTAGACCATCCAATGTCATTTACGCACCTGAATCCTTCTTCACTTTCAGCAATGGGACGATTACGGGATATACGGGAACGGCTACCACAGTGGAGATTCCTAGAATGCTCGGTGGAGTACCCGTAACGGCCATCGGTGCTGGTGCATTCGTAAATAACACGACTCTGGTTGGAGTCACGTTTGAAAGCCCTTCGAATGTCACCACGATTGAGATGGC